>Ga0302215_10000607_pt1 | contig 26226 bp, 22 predicted proteins | sample II_Fen_N3_1_FD_194580 | JGI IMG/M metagenome (GOLD analysis project Ga0302215, IMG submission 194580) | Peat permafrost microbial communities from Stordalen Mire near Abisko, Sweden - II_Fen_N3_1 | ecosystem: Environmental > Terrestrial > Soil > Wetlands > Permafrost | place: Sweden: Abisko... | reverse complement strand
TATCCGATCTTTCAAAGTAATACAGATGGAGCGGTTTTAGACATTTCGGGAGTTGCGCCATTGATGCCGCCAGTCGCAAGACCACAGGATTTTACGGCTTACCGTGCTTCGGGTGGGTTTTTTACACAGACTTTGGTTGATAATAATGATCCGCGATTAAGTATGTTTTTCACACAGGCAAAATCAATTCCCGGAAATGCGAATATCGGTTATAAAGGTGCACCTTCTGGATATGCTTTGGGAACATCGTTCAATTATCAGCCTTCTAATCTTAATCAGAATTTAGCAAAAGCTCCGTTGAAAATTTTGGTGATGCCTTATGCAGAAGTTCAGTTTATATTATCAGAATTGGCATTCAAAGGAATCATTATGGGAAATGCACAGACTTTTTACGAAAACGGAGTAAAAGCAACCATTGAGCAGTGGGGAAGTACAATGCCTACGAACTATTTTACAAATCCTAAAGTGGCTTATAATAATACTTTAGAAAGAATTATGCTGCAAAAATATGTAGGATTATTCTTTGTAGATCATCAGCAATGGTATGAGCAACGGAGAACAGGATTCCCGGTCTTACCGAACAACGGAGGTTTATTCAACGAAGGAAAAATGCCGCAGAGAATGCCTTATCCTACGGTTACCAAGGTTCAGAATTATGATAATTATGTAACCGCTTCACAGAATATGGGCGGAGATAATATCAATACCAAAATGTGGTGGAATCAATAATTAATTTAAGTTAAAAAAAAATGAATATAAAAATAGTATTGCCGTGTCTGTTAATTTCAGCGATGGCATTCTCTCAGACTTCGGTTTCAGGATATGTTTTTGAAGACAGCAACAAAAACCAGAAGAAAGAAAGTAAAGAAAAAGGAATTGAAAATGTAGCCGTTTCAAACGGATCTCAAGTGGTTTTAACCGATAAAAACGGGAAATATAGCTTGCCGATTCAGGAAGATCAGACGATTTTTGTCATTAAACCGTCAGGTTTTAAATTAGCTTTAAATTCAAATAATCTTCCACAGTATTATTATCAGTACAAACCAAAAGGTTCGCCCACAGATTTTAAGTATAAAGGAGTGGCACCAACAGGAACGCTTCCGAAAGAAGTGAATTTCGCTTTGCAAAAGCGGGAAGAAAGCAAAAATTTTGACATCCTTGTTTTCGGAGATCCGCAACCATACACAGAAAAAGAACTGGATTATTTCAAAAGAGCCATCGTCAACGAAGTAAAAGGAAACAAGAAAAATGCTGTTTTCGGGATCAGTTTGGGAGATTTGGTGGGAGATAATTTAAGCCTTCAAAAACCTTACGCAGATGTAATGAAAGACATCGGACTTCCTTGGTACAACGTCATGGGAAATCATGATATGAATTATGAAGCGAAAGAAGATCTGGTTTCAGACGAAACATTTGAATCCAATTTCGGTCCTGCCAATTACTCTTTCAACTATGGAAACGTTCACTTCATGGTTTTAGACGATATTTTGTATCCAGATCCAAGAGACGGAAAAGGATATTGGGGCGGTTTCCGTGAAGATCAGATTCAGTTTATTCAAAATGATTTAAAATTGGTCGATAAAAATAAACTGATCGTAGTTTCTTTCCACATTCCATTAGAGCATAATAATGAAGATAATTTCAGAAATACAGACCGTCAAATACTTTTTGATGCACTTGCCCCTTTTCAGAATGCTTTACTGTTATCGGCTCATACACACATTCAACAGCAGATTTTCTACGGAAAACCACAAGGTTGGAATGGATCGAAAGATCTACACGAATATAATGTAGGAACTACTTGCGGCGATTGGTGGTCAGGAACTTCAGACGACATCGGATTGCCGACTTCTACCATGAGAGATGGGACGGCAAAAGGATATTCTTTTATCAGTTTTAATGATAATCAATATAAAGTTAAATACAAAACTGCCGGAAAACCGGAAGATTATCAGATCAAATTGTATTTGCCAAAAGTAATTCCTTTCCCATCAAAAACTTCAGCGAAAGTTGTAGCCAATTTCTTTATTGGAAGCAAAAAAGACAAAGTAGAATACAGAATAGACGGTGGAAAATGGGAAGAAATGGAATACAACGAAACCATCGACCCGAATTTTGCACAGTCCGTTTTCAAATGGGATACAACTCAGGAACTTTTCCCGGGAAGAAGACCTTCAAACCCTGAATTTTCAAAACACATCTGGGTAGGAGCATTTGGAAATAAATTGGCGCTTGGCAAACACAAAGTTGAGGTGAGAGCTTATGATATGTACGGAAATCAATTCACATCTTCAGAAGATTTTGAGGTGAAAGATCGTATCCTTATTCCTTAATTATTTCAATTTTTTATATATTACTTTCAGAGACCGGCCTATTCGTAGGCTGGTTTTGTTTTATATAGAATTTCCTTATAATTCATTTTTACTAAATCAAAATAATAAACGCTTGTTTAAAAAAATGGTTTCGTAAATTTGCAGCATCAAAATTAATTGAATGAACTTACAAGGAAAAAATGCCATCATTACGGGTGGCGGAAGAGGTCTTGGAAAAGCGGTTGCTTTAATCCTTGCTAATGAAGGGGTCAACATTGGGATTACAGGAAGAAACGAGGAAAATCTTAAAATGACTGTTGACGAAATCAAAAAACTGGGTGTCAATTCATCGTATGCAGTTTTCAGTATAGATAATGAAATTCACGTAAAGGCAGGAATAGAATCTTTGGCAGAACAGCTAGGCGGAATCGATATTTTAATTAATAATGCAGGAATTGGCGATTTCGGATCGATCGAAGAAATGTCTTCTGAAGTTTGGGAACAGGTCATCAAAACCAATCTTTTCGGGGTTTATTATGCAGCAAAAGCGGTTTATCCTTTCCTAAAAGAAAAAGGTGAAGGCGATGTCATCAATGTGGCTTCAACTGCAGGTTTAAAAGGCGGACCAAATATGTCGGCTTATGCAGCTTCAAAAGCAGCAGTAGTTTCTTTATCTCAATCGATGATGGCTGAGTGGAGAAAGGAAAACATCCGTGTTGTTACTTTAACTCCGAGTACAATCGCTTCCGATATGTCGATTGAAGGTGGTTTGACAGATGGAAATCCTGATAAAGTTCTTCAACCGGAAGACTTTGCAGAGTGGGTAAGAGATATTTTGAAAATGAACAGACGCGCATTGATTGCAAACGGTTCTATTTTCTCTACAAATCCTTAATTGAGAATTTAGAAATTAGATTTTAGAAATTAGTATTATAAATGCTGAAATTCCTCTTCTCTGAAGGGGTGGATTTTGTAAAACAAAAAGATGGGGTAGTTATAAATACGCAATTATTCAATTACAACCAATAAGATCAATAGGAGCGGACTTTAGTCCGCTTTTTTTGTGCATTAATTTATGGGCTTTAGCCAAAACTTAATGCTCTTACTGTTTTATCTAATCTTAATGGTTAAATTTTTTAATCTTTCACTTTATAATTTTTTAAATATTTACTTTTGCAACAAATTATTCACATGCAAAATTATTTAGAATTCGATTTCAAAATTTCTCCGCTTCAGCCTTGGAGCGATATATTAATGGCCGAACTTATAGAAATCGGTTTCGACAGTTTTACGGAGGAACATGAAGGTATTTTAGGATATATTCAGAAAGATCTTTTTAAAGAAGATGATTTGAAAACTTTGCCGCTTTTTCAAAATGATGAGGTTAAAATTGAATATTCTTTCACAGAAATGCCGAATATCAACTGGAACGAAGAGTGGGAGAAGAATTTTGAACCGATCAATATTGATGATAAGGTTTTAATCAGAGCAGAATTCCATGAATCTGTGGAAGGCATGCACGAAATTATCATTCAACCAAAAATGTCTTTCGGAACAGGTCATCATCCAACTACTCATTTGATGATTCAACAAATGATGGATATTGATTTCAACGGTAAAAAAGTCTTGGATATGGGTTGCGGAACTTCGGTATTGGCAATTTATGCAAAACAAAACGGAGCGGGAGAAACAAAAGCAATTGATATCGACGAATGGTCAGTTGAAAATTCTAAGGAAAATGCGGTAAGAAACAATGTTGAATTAGATATCGAATTGGGAACTGCAGATAATTTAGGAAAAGAAAATTACGATATTATTTTAGCGAATATTAATAGAAATATTCTGATTTCAGATATTCCAACCTATGTTTCTGTGTTAAATAATGGCGGAAAATTACTGCTTTCAGGTTTATGCTTCTTCGATGTAGATGATATTTTGGAAGTTTGTAAAGAAAGTAATTTAGAACTGAAAAAGAAATTGCAGCGTGAAGAATGGGTGAGTCTTTTGCTTGAAAAATAATCACATTAATATTAATATGAAATCTTTTTTAATCACCATATTTATCTTTGTCCTTCAACTTTTTTCTGCACAGGAAGAAGTTTACGCAAACGGTGTTTTCAGTTTTGAAGAAAATAAAACGCAGAAGATTTTTACTGAGTGGACAAGAATAAGAAAAGAGCCCAATGTAAATTCTCAAATGTTAGATTCTTTGCAATCTAATCAGCAAGTTTTAATCATTAAAAAAGATGAAACTGTTTTACAGTTGGGTGAAAGAAGTTCAAACTGGTATAAAATATCATATCAGAAAGAAAATAAAACTTTGGAAGGATATATTTGGGGAGCAAATCTTTGTATTGGTTACAGAAATAAAAACGGTTATGATTTTCTTTTCGGAATTTCAAAAACGGTTGATAAAAAGGATAAAAAGTTTAATCAAATCTATAAACAGAATATCGCAAGTGTAAAAGTTGTCGAAGGAAATGCTTTACTCGATGAGGTTTCCTTTGAAACTGGTTCGGGCGAAAGTTTGAGTTACGGAACTTTTAATATTGAAAGCAATCACAAACTTCAGAATGTAGATTTCACTTTGAAAGCGATAGTTTCCGGTGAAGCGTGCGGAATTGCAGGTTATGATCAGTATATTTTATTTAAAGATAAAAAGTTGATTTCACTTCCACAGCTGATGAATGTAGGCGATGCTGATATTTACCATCATAGTGAAGAATTCATTTTCCCTAATGACAAAGGCGGAATTCCGAATGTTTTTATTTTTAAAATGGAAGAAATGGAAAAAGATGAAAATGACAGAGAAAAAGTAAAGCGTTTGTCTAAAACTTATCTTTGGAATGGAACTTCATATAAGCTCAAGTAACTTGTAGTGATTAGGGTTTTTATTGCAGTTTAAAAAGCATGATACGAGATGAGGTTGATACGTCTACGTTATTGTAATAATTACCTCCTTGTCCGCGTCCAAGATTTAAAGTCCATGTTGCGCCACCTGCAGGTATCGTTATTGTTGTGTTCCATTGTGCAGAATGGTTGGAGCTTCCTCCACAATTACTCGGAGAGTTAGAATATACACGCATACTTGCGCCATTATTAGGAAAATCAACAAAATAACTATTGATAAGGCTTACGAAAGTTCCACAGTCTCCACTGTTGGTGGCATTATAAAATTCAAGCGAAACAGTTGCCTGATAAATGCCTGCAGGTAATGTTATAATATTACCGCTGAAACTTATTCCCGATATTGTATTTACAGTGGTGATGAAGTTGGGAAGTGCTGATGTACTACCCGCACTCAAACCTGAAAGCACTGTGGAAGTCGTGTTATAACTCAGTGCAAAAGCTGGAGGAGTATTGATCTTCCAACTCGCAAGACCATTGGCATCAGAGGTTAAAATCCTGCCATTTGCCTGCGTCCCATCTACGATTCGCAGTGCAGACCCCGATCCTGCAGAACCATTTATGTGTAATTGTGAAGTTAAATCAGGATTGATTCCAATTCCAATATGTCCGTTACTCAGATCCAAAAGAAAGTCTGAATTGGTACCTCGTGTAATTACAAAAAGACCATTGGTGCTAAAATTAGGATTGATGCCCATTCCCGTTATTCTTGCAACACCGCTGGCGTTTTTAGCAGTGAAATTTTGTATTACAGCTTGCCCATTTACGCTATTTTCTAGTTTTAACGCTGTATTTGTTGTAGATGTAGCAGATACGTTAATACTTGATGTACCTGCATTAACGATATTCAGGTTTGTGGTCGGAACCTGTGTACCGATACCGATATTTCCGGTTGCTGTAATCCTGGCTTTTTCAATATTATTGGTCCGAAATACCATATCCTGATTATCTCTCGTTCCCAGAAAATTGACAGTAGATATTGTTCCTGAATTACCCAGGAGATCCCAAGCAGATCCTCCCTGGTTTGCTCCGCCATTAGTAGCTCTCCAATTATTATTACTGTAAGAAAATCCCAAAGCCTGCCCGTTTGGAATAGTAAATCCATTCAAAACTGCTCCGAAACCTCCGGTAGTATTATTGTAAATAATAAGACGCTGTCCTGAATTAGGTGCTGTAGGTGCTGCAATCGTAATAAGAGCTGTAGCTGAACCTGTAATTTGAATCTGGCTTATATTGGAGGGTATGGTGGCAGAATTGGCAATGATATTTACAGATGTTTCTCGGGTAGTTAGTCCACCGTTAATATCTAAAGTAGTACCGGGTGCAATAGTATTGATTCCTACGTTACCTGTCTGCGCATATAAGAAAACGCTAAATGCATTGAGTCCAATTACAGTGAAGATCTTTTTTTTCATATTTCTGATGTTATTAAATATTTAAATTTTTAAAAATTTTAATTGTATTTAGAAATAAATTGAAGTAATATGATCGATTAATCTGTAGTAGACATTCACTATAACGGTTGTAAGGTAATCCTTATCATTAAATAGGTATTTACTATTGAACAACAATAGTTTACCGTAACAAAATCACATATTTAAAAATATTTTCGACCGTAAATGTACGTAAATATTAAATTAATAAATAAAAAACGTTTATATTTTTATTTTATTAATTATTTTTAAATTTAAATAAAAATATTATAAAAAATAATCTTTATTAATGGAAAATTATAAAAAATAATTTAACACTCATTTGTTAGAGAAATAATTGCTGTTGTATGCTTTAAAGAATAAAATATACTTCGAATCGTTAAAAATTATGATGCCAGTTATGTGACTGCAGGAGGATTAGAATCTTTGATTGTTCCTAGAGCAAATAAGGATCCTTTATTGAGCTTGATTTTCTATTAATTTTTTAAGTTACTTTTCCAAGCTTTGATTTTAATATCTCTTTTGCAAACTTTATATTTAAAAACTTCAGAGTACAAGTAAGATGTGTAAGAGATATAGCATTTTTCCTGTTCAGGTTGTGTAAACTTTTGCTTAGTCCCCAAGTTTTGAGATTGATCCGTAGAAACACGGCAATGTATTAAACAAAAAAAAGAGAAACCAAATATTGATTTCTCTTTTTTTGTGAGCGCGTCAGGATTCGAACCTGAGACCGTCTGCTTAGAAGGCAGATGCTCTATCCAGCTGAGCTACGCACCCATTTGTAATTTTGAGAAAATTACTAAAACAGTCGGGGCGGCAGGATTCGAACCTGCGACCTCCTGGTCCCAAACCAGGCGCGATGACCGGACTACGCTACGCCCCGAATTTTACTTGCTGCGGAGAGTAAGGGATTCGAACCCTTGGTACCGTTACCAGTACGCATGTTTAGCAAACATGTCCTTTCGGCCTCTCAGGCAACTCTCCTGTTATAACGTTTTTTGAATGATCGCTATTCCGTTATTGCGAGTGCAAATATAGAATAGATTTCTTTATTTACCAAATAATTTTAAGAAAAAAATTGTGTATTTTTGAGGGAATAATCAGTTAAAAATCTAAACGAATGCGTAAAACATTATATATCATCGGCTTAAGTACTCTCGTTTTTTCGTGTACTTCACAAAAAAATGTAAAGAAAAGTTCTTACAAGCCGAGAACAGCTGTAACACAAACAAAAACAGCAGTCAATTCTCAAAATTCAGATAAAAATAAACCTGAAATTGCAACCGAGCACGGAGTCGAATTTTTCAGAACCAATATTGCGGATATTACAAAGAATGATAACACCGCAAGCTATGGTTCTATTGTTTCAGCAAAACCAGCTGGTTACAAAGTGGTGAAAACCTATTTTCCGGCAATTGGACAGAATTTTAGACAAAAATATCTGATTTTACACTACACAGTTTTAGCGGATGATAAATCTATAGAGGTACTTACGAAGCAATCTGTAAGTGCACATTATTTGGTGAATAATTTGGGTGATAACGAAATTTATCAACTAGTTGACGAGAACAAACGTTCTTATCATGCTGGTGTAAGTGCTTGGCGCGCAGATAAAAATCTTAACGATACTTCTATTGGAATAGAAATCGTAAACATGGGTTACAAAGCTGATGCATCAGGAATGAAAACTTTTGAGCCTTTCAGCGATGAGCAGATCAAAAAAGTAGCTGCCTTGGCGAAGGATATTGTGATACGATATAATATTCCTGCAACCAACGTTTTGGCGCATTCAGACATTGCTCCTACAAGAAAACAAGATCCGGGACCACTTTTTCCATGGAAAAAACTATATGACGAATATCAAATCGGAATGTGGTATGACGATATGACAAAACAGAATTTTCTTACTTTGGCGCAAAGCGACATAGAAACGAGATATAATGAGCCATCTTTTATTTTCGTAGTACAGACAGCTTTGCAAAAATTTGGTTATGATATTTTGCCAAACGGAAAATGGGACGATGTTACAAAAAGAACCATCGAGGCATTACAATATCACTTCAGACCACAGAATTACAGTGGTGTTTTAGATGCTGAAACATGGTCAATTTTGCAAGCGTTGAATCAAAAATATCCAACAAAATAAAATTTTGAACGCATCTTTCGACGGTGCGTTTTTTATCATTTAAATAATTAAACTGTTAAAAATATTTTAATGGAAAATTTCAGACAGGAAAGTGATCTTTTGGGCGTACTTAGCGTTCCTATCAATGCTTATTACGGAGTTCAGACGCAAAGAGCTATTGATAATTTTAAAATCTCTGGTCAGCTTCTCTCTTCTTATCACGAATTTATAAAAGGTTTGGCTTTCGTAAAAAAAGCTGCTGCAAAAACCAATTACGAATTGGGTTTGCTCGATCAGGATCTGTATTTTAAAATCGCTGAAACTTGTGATGAATTAATTGGCGGGTTATTTCACGGTGAATTTCCTGTCGACATGATTCAGGGTGGGGCAGGAACTTCTATTAACATGAATGCCAACGAAGTAATTGCCAATAGAGTTTTAGAGAAATTAGGAAAAAATAAAGGGGAATATGAGTTTTGTTCACCCAATGATCATATCAATCTTTCCCAGTCTACCAACGATGCTTATCCTACGGCAATCAAAATGGGATTGTTGCAAATGAATGAAACTTTGGTTGAAAAACTGAAGAAAATCGTTGATGCATTCCGTGCAAAAGGTGTAGAATTTCAGGATGTAATTAAAATGGGAAGAACTCAGCTTCAGGATGCTGTTCCGATGACGATGGGGCAGGAGTTTGAAGCATTTGCGGCAACTTTGGAAGAAGATATTTCTAAACTGAATAACAACGCCGATCTGTTCGTAGAAGTCAACATGGGAGCCACGGCAATTGGAACAGGAATTAATGCTCCGATTGGTTATGCAACGCTTTGTGCCAAAAATTTAGCCGAAATTACTGGTTATCCTATAGTTTCTGCTCCGGATTTAGTAGAGGCGACTCCCGATACAGGTTCTTACGTGATCTATTCTTCAGCGATGAAACGTTTGGCTTTAAAGCTTTCAAAAATCTGTAATGATTTAAGATTACTGTCTTCGGGACCGAGAGCAGGTTTATCAGAAATAAATTTACCTCCGATGCAGCCTGGATCTTCCATTATGCCGGGAAAAGTGAATCCTGTAATTCCGGAAGTCGTTAATCAGGTTTGTTTTAAGGTAATTGGAAACGATTTGACGGTAACTTTTGCCGCAGAAGCCGGACAATTGCAGTTGAATGTAATGGAACCCGTACTTTCTCACGCCATCATGGAAAACATTCATTTTCTCTGTAATGCGCTTGACACGCTTCGTGAAAAATGTATTGTTGGAATTACCGCCAACAAAGAAGTATGTCTGAATATGGTAAAACACAGCATCGGTATTGTAACTGCTCTGAATCCTTATATCGGATACAAACAGTCGACTCAGATTGCAAAAGAAGCTCTTGCAACAGGACAAAGTGTTTACAATTTAGTTTTGGAGAAAAATCTTCTTTCTCAGGTACAATTAGATGAAATTCTTGATCCGAGAAATATGTTGAAACCCCATAATAAGTAATATTAACGATCATTAATAAATAGTAAATGATATAATCACATGTTGAAATTTTATCATTTATCAATGATCATTCATCAATCATAATTTTATATTGAAATTTTTAATCATCATTCCCGCACACAACGAACAGGATAATCTTCCTTTCACATTAGATTCTTTACAGCAACAAAGTTTTAGAGATTTTAAAGTGGTGATCGTGAACGACGGCTCTACTGATAAAACTTCTGAAATTATTAAAAGATATACAGATGTAGATTCACGTTTTGAAACCATTGAATTGGAGAAATCTTCACATCAACCAGGTTCTAAAGTTGTCAGTGCTTTTAAAAATGGATTGAAAACTCAGAATATCAATGGTTTTGATATCATCTGTAAATTTGATGCAGACATTATTTTAAATGAAAATTATCTCTTTGAAATTGATAAATCTTTCACAGAAAATTCAAATTACGGATTAGTTGGAGGTTTGCTTTATGTGGAAAAAGATGGAAATTGGGTGTATGAGGGAAATTCTAACAAACATCATGTTCGCGGTCCAATGAAGGCTTACAGGAAAGAATGTTTTGAAGCAATAGGAGGTTTAAGAGAAACTTTGGGTTGGGACAATATCGATTCTATTTTGCTTAAAAATTTGGGATGGGAAGAAATTGTTGTACCAGAATTGCATGTGAAATTAATCAAAGTAAAAGGGGCAGATTACACGATTAAACCTGCAGATTATTACGGTAGATATTTTTATTTTTTAGGCTTAAATAGATTTCTCGCGTATGTTGCAGCCGGAAAAGAAGCAATGAAAATCAAGTCGCCATCTTTTCTTTTTCAGATTATTAGTTCCTATGAAAAATGCAAGTCTCAAAATCTTGAGTTGAAAATTTCAAAAGATGAACAGAAAGTCATTAATGAACAACGATGGAATATGTTTAAAAAGAAATGGTTTAAAATGTAAATTCAGTTTAAATTCAATACTAACGGGCTTGTCATCCTGAGTGAGTCGAAGGAAGCCCGTTTGTGATATAAATGAAGCCCGATCTTGCTTTAGCCGAAACTTAAAATTTTAGATTGAAAAAAATAGCCTACATAGAAATTGATACCCACGCTGAAATAGCGCAGGATTTTATGGATTTAATGCATGATTCCAAAGAATTTTGTGTAGATTATTATTTCTCACAAAAGATCAAAAATCAGATCAAAGAAAATGATGATAATGTACATATTTCAGATTCTTCAATGATTTTAGATCAGCTGTCAGGAAACAATTATGATTTGGTTGTCATTGGGACAGTTCACCGTTATTTTAATACTTTTTTATCGATCGTTCAGAAATATAATACTTCAATTATTGTTCATAATTTGAATTTTTCTACTATTTCAAAATCAGATTTAATTAAAAATATTTTTAAAAATGATTTGATTTATAGATTGAAATTATGGTGGAAAGAAGGTCTTTTTTACGCAAATAAAACTTACGAAAAAGCTAAAAACCATTTGGTTCTAGATCAGGAATTGTTTTCTGAAAAGTATCAATTTTTACCACTTTTTTACTCTAAAAGTTTCGAGAAAATTGAAAACGAAACTCTTACAATTGTTATTCCGGGCGGAGTTTCTCAGAAAAGAAGAGATTATCAGAAAGTTTTAAAAATTATTAAAAATTTAAAGACAGAAAAAAAATTCAGGTTTGTATTTTTAGGAAAAGCAAAAGATCAGGAATTGAAAGATTTGGAAAATTTAAGTAAAAATCTTCCTGAAAATATTGAAATTATCTATTTCTCAGAAAGAGTTTCTTCAGAAGTTTTTGATGAGTGGATGAGAAAAGCTGATGTTCTTTGGTGTCCGATTCAGGAAGAAACCGAATTTTTTAGCAACAAAGAAATTTACGGAAAAACAAAAATGACCGGAAATTTAGGCGACGCCATCAAATATGGTAAACCTGCAGTTTTCCCTAAAAATTATTCGTCTAAACTTGAATTTATCATTCCTGAAGAGGAAAATGTGGTTGAGCAGTTTTTAAAACTGAAAAATTTCCAATATGATTTTCAGAGAGATTTTAATAGAGAAAAAATTCAAAAAGATGCGGAAATGCTTTTAAATCAGTTGATTTCTATTTGAATTTTAATACACTTTTAATGAATTTCATATTGATGTAGTCTTCAATTGGGAAAATTTTTGTGAAATGATTTCCGATGAAAATGAGTAGTAAAACTACACTAGGTTTATAAATTAGATTGATGATGTTATTCTCAAAAACCGGCAATACAATTGCTACTGTGATCGCTAAAGTACAGATAATCGAGACAAAAATCATCTCAATAGAAAAAGGCGAAACTTTGAAGATGAAATAATTGAATGTGACTTTGATAAGATTATAAATAGTGACTGAAATTGCTGTTGAGAGCGCGATTCCAATCAAGGAAAGATCGGTGTGATTGATAAAATACCAGTTTAGACTGATTGTTAAGCCCGCTAATAAAAGCATGACGATAATGTTGAATTTATAATATTTTGACAGAGAAATAATATTTCCGTTAAAACCAGTTGCTAAATCAATTAAAACCGCAGAACCCCAAATCCAAATCACAGGTTCGTACATTCTTAGCACATCTCCCTTTTTTGGCATAAAATGCGTCAGATAAGGAAATCCTACCATAATACAACTAAATAAAACAGCACCCAAAAAATATATTGTTAGTGAGGTTTTTTTGTGAAATCTGTCTAGTTCTTCCATATCTCCGTCAGCTAAATTTTTTCTGATAATTGGTGCGGAGATATTGAATAATCCCAGTTGCGGAATTGAAATTAAAGAAATGAGAGCCAATAAAATACTGTAAACAGCGATCTCTTCTTCCCCGATAAATTCGCCAATCATATAATTATTGATAGCCATATGATTTCCGAAAGTACCTAAAAACCCAAAAAAGCTATAAGCTGCAAACTCTTTATAGAAGTGGTCTTTCTTAAAGTAATCTCTGCTGAAATCAAGCTTTACTTTTTCAAGTTTATTGGTGTAAAAAATATATCCCGTTAGCATTAAGGCAAACATTCCGAAAAAAAATGCCAGTGCGATCTGCTCTGAAAACTGAAAATAAAAAAACAGACAAAATGATCCCAAATTGGCTAATTTTGGTAAAAGATTGTCGAAGATATTGGAAACTACGATTCTCTTGTAATTTGAAATATACCTGTTAAGTACCGCGCATAAGGACAGCGTCAAGACAAGTGGAAGAATGTATTTTTTACTTTCCCATATTTTCATTTTTGTAAATTCAGGAAAGACAGAAGGAATAATAAAAAAAATAATCAGAAACAGTAAAAAATTGATACATATCAATGCCAAAGAGAGAGAAAGCATGTTTTGATTTTTTCCCTCCTCATGAGCTTTACCAAAAAATTTCACATTTGAATATGATATTCCCAAAACGACAAAAGGAACCAGCATTTCTGCAGCAGACATGATATACCTTAATTTCCCATAGAAAAAGAGATTATTCGTGAAAATGAAAATGGAAAACATTCCGATCAACGTCGCAATATAGCCAATCACTGAATACTTAAAACCCTGTCTTGCAACTACACTCATAAGATTTTAGTTTTTTGGAATAAAAATAATGTTGTTGATGTAGTCGGTTTTGTTTTTTTCGTCGCTGATGTTTTTTAGTAAAATTTCCTCAGTTAGTTTTTCGAGTGTAAATGTTTTTCTGTTGAGATATTTTGCTTCAAATCCCCAACTTTCCACTTCCGAAATTTCGTTCCAAATGGGTTGCTCGTGGTGTCTCTGTTCCATCTCAACCATCAAAGTCGGTTTGAATTGTTGTATGGTATTTTTTCCGCCAAAAAGAGTTTTCATTTCATTTCCTTCAACGTCTATTTTGATGAAATCTATTTTTCGAATATTTTTAGATTTCGTCCAGTCATCCAGTTTTACCACTTCTACAGTTTCTGTGTAAGAATTTTCTTCGTCTTTTTCTTTGTAAGAAGTATTCAGAGTTCCTCTTGAAGCAACCATTTTTCCTTTAATGATCGGAACTTTGAATTGTGCGGTTGTATTTTCATCAGAAAGTGCAACCGATGAAATATTCATCAACGGAAAAAGTCTTTTCAATCTGATGTTAAGTTTTTTATTAGGCTCGAAAGCGTAAATATTTTGGTGTTTTAGCTTGTTTTCAAACTGATAAAGAAAAGTTCCGACATTGGCACCGATGTCAAAAATTACGGCATCGTTTTGTAAATATTCTTTGATCCAAACCAGCTCTGGTTCTACATTTCGACTAGAAAAATTTTCTTTTGTGAGATTTTTTAAATTTTTAAAATACCTCTGTTTGTAAAAACCCGGACTGATGTATTGTAGGTTTTCTGCGAGCTGTTGGTATAAAGACATTTCTTTCTTTTTTATGACGACCGACAAAGGTAATGAAAAATGTTAAAACGATGTTAAATTAATTAAAATATAACATGTTGATGGTGAGTATTTTGTGTTGATTTAAAATACAATTACTCTGAAATATTGGAAAACGGAGCATTTAGAAAATCGTTTAGAGGTTTTGCTGAATTCATAATCGAAGTAAGGTTTTCAATAGTATCTTTAGCCATAATGTCTTTATTGGTAAGATTATGAACGCCGATGAAACTTTTGAGACGTAAGTAGTCTGCCATCGGATCTTCTTTTTCAAAACCTTGCGGAATTTTTTTCAGCTCATGTTCACGGTCTAATTCACCAAAATGTTTTTTAAAATCTTTGTGATCAATTGCTTTTAAAAAATCATCTTTAAAGACAGCTATTTCTTTTCTTATCTCTTTCAAAACAGGAGCTTCAGGTAAATAAATTCCACTTCCGATGAAAGATTTTCCGGGTTCGATATGAAGATAATGACCTGATTTTTCATTGCTTTTTCCCATCCCGAGTGAAGCACCAAAATACGTTTTGTACGGAGTTTTGTCTTTAGAAAAACGAATGTCACGATAAATTCTAAGCAAAGATTTTTTAGCATTTAATTTGGCTACTTTTTCGTCAGATTTACCAACCTCACTGATCAATTCTTCTACAAATATTTCAAACTCATCCTCCGCTTCAGAGAAGAGATTTTTGTTGTCATTAAACCATTCACGGTTATTGTTTTCGTCAAGGTTTTTAAGGTAGTCGAATATTTTTTTTGAGAGAGTGGCTGCCATTATTTTTTATTTTACTCAAATTTAGATAAATCTGTTCACAAGACAAATGTTTGTGTTTTATTTAAAGATTCATAAATATTAATGAAAATTTCAAAAAAACCCATAAAATAGAACGGATTTGAGGGTTTTTTAAATTTAAAATAAAATATTTGTCCTTTTTTTGAATAAATTAAAAAATACTTAAGGTTTTCTAAAATAAAATTATCAATTCATTAATATTAGATAAAGCGTTATCCAATAATTAGTTGTATCTTTGCAAAAATTTTATATCAATTAATGAATTTATTTACGGAGACCAATTTAAGTCCTGATATCCTTAAGGCCATTGGCGAACTGGGTTACGAAAGCCCGACAGAAATCCAAAAACAGACTATCCCTTTTATTCAATCAGATATTCGCGATCTTATCGCACTTGCGCAGACAGGGACAGGCAAAACAGCAGCGTTTTCGCTTCCGATTTTGGACATGATTGACGATACGAGTCGCAAAATCCAATTTTTGGTGCTTTGCCCGACACGAGAACTATGTCTACAGATTTCAAAAGACATTAACAACTATTCGAAGTACATGAAAAACATCAAAACTACAGCAGTTTATGGTGGAAGCAGTATTACGGATCAAATGCGTTCTTTGAGAGATAAGCCACAAGTAATTGTGGGTACTCCGGGAAGGGTGATCGACTTGATCAACAGAAAAGCTCTTGACTTCTCTGAAATCCACTGGTTGGTTTTGGATGAAGCAGATGAGATGTTATCTATGGGTTTCAAAGACGAATTGGAAACAATTTTGAGAGAAACTCCTGAAACAAAACAAACTTTCTTGTTCTCGGCAACGATGAGCAAAGAAGTAGAAAGAATTTCTAAAAGTTACCTTACAACTCCTCACCGTATTTCTGTGGGTTCTATTAACGAAGTTAAGAAGAACATTAAGCATGAATTTTACGTTGTAGGTTACCGTAACAAAAAAGAAGCTCTGAAAAGACTTATTGACGCAAACCCGAATCAGTATTCTATTATTTTCTGTAGAACAAGAATGGAAACTCAGGAGGTTGCAGACTTTTTGATGCAGAACGGTTATGCAGCTGATGCTCTTCATGGTGATCTTTCTCAAGCACAGAGAGATACGGTAATGAAGAAATTCAGATTGAAAAATATCGATATCTTGGTGGCGACTGACGTTGCTGCAAGAGGTCTAGATGTAGATTCATTGACGCACGTTATTCACTTCTCTTTACCGGATGATCCTGAAGTTTTTGTACACAGAAGCGGAAGAACAGGTAGAGCAGGAAAAGATGGTATTTCTATGTCATTGATCAAGCCTGAAGAAAGCAGAAAGCTTAAGCAGATAAAATCTACTACGAAAATTGATATCGTTGAGAAGAAAATTCCTACAGGTGACGAAGTGATTTCGGCTCAGGTAAAAGGAGTTTTTGAAAAACTAATGACAGAGCACGAAACTATCTTTGAATTTGATCAAAGTCTTGTTCCTGATTTAAGTAATTTCACTAAAGAAGAATTGGTTGTTCAGTTGCTACAGTTCCAGTTAAAAGACTTTGCTTTGTACTATAAAGATAAGCAGGATCTTGTGGATCAGAAGTTCAACAACAGAGATGATGATAGAGGTGGAAGAGACAGAGACAGCAGAGGTGGAAGAGACCGCGACAGAGGAAGAGATCGTGATAGAGGAGATCGTAACGAACGTAGCGACAGAGGTGAAAGAAGAGGAGATCGTGGTGGTAAGCCAAGACAAAGAGACGAAAATATGACTAGATTTTTCTTCAACCTTGGTAAAAAAGACCAGTTGAAAAAACTAGATGTATTGGAAATCATCAACAAAGCTACATCTAGCAAGGGAAGCAAAAGAGCTGAGATCGGAAACATCGAAATTCTTGAGAAATTCTCTTTCTTTGAAGTTGAAAAATCTTATAGCAATGAGCTTATAGGAAATCTTCAATCAATGAAATTTAAAGGAAAAGACATGAGAGCTGAAGAGGCGAACTGATCTTAAACTTAAAATATAATTTGAGCCGGCAATTTTGTCGGCTTTTTTTATTTATTAAATTAAAAAAAAAAGTATAAGATTTAAACTTAAATAATTGATTGTTAGTAGGATGTAAAGCTGTTTTAGCTATTTGCTTCCGATGTGAACAAATATTAACCCAATATTAACAAAAATTAATGCTGGATGCTTTTTGTTAAGGTGCTTTTTTAGGAAATTTGCACACGAATAAATTAAATACAATTTACAAATGGCAATTGGTAATATTTTCCACGCATTTCAGCCAAAAGATAAAATTTTCTTTGTGCTTTTCGAAAAAGTAACAGAGAACTTAGTTGCAATGTCTAACGATTTCAACCACGGAGTGAAAGATTTTGATCTGAACGATGACGGAATGTTGAAACTGATGAGTGACTATGAGCACAAAAATGATGAGCTTACTCATGAGATCTTTATTGAATTGGGGAAAAATTTCATCACACCTTTCGATCGTGAAGATATTCACACTTTGGCTACAGGTCTTGATGATATTGCAGATTATATCTACGCTTCTACAAAATATATTTTCTTATATAAATCTCCGATGATGAAGGCTTATGCAGACTTCTCATTATTGATTCACAAAGCGTGTCTTGAAATTCAGAATGCCATGAAAAACCTGAAAGGTTTTAAAAACATGGAGTTGGTAAAAGAAGCTTGTATCAAAGTAAATTCTATCGAAAATATTGCTGATGATCTTCTTTCAAACTCTATGGTAGAGCTTTTTGAAACGAATGATGCCATCAATATTATCAAAATTTCATCAGTTCTTAATTATCTTGAGATCGTAACCGACAAAGCAGAAGATGTTGCCAACACGATTGAGAACATCATGATTAAATACGCTTAAAAAAAACAATACATAACAAAAAATGGATTTTCCTATTTTACTTACGGTTATTATTGCTTTGGCTTTAATCTTCGATTATATTAATGGTTTTCATGACGCTGCCAATTCTATTGCGACGATTGTTTCTACAAAGGTTTTAACGCCGTTTCAGGCTGTACTTTGGGCAGCACTCTGGAATTTTGCCGCTTTCTTTATCGCTGCTTACATCATTGGTGAGTTTAAAATCGGTAACACGATTGCCAAAACCGTCAACGAAAATTTTATTACGCTTGAAGTTATTTTCTCAGGATTAATTGCCGCTATTGCATGGAATCTTTTGACATGGTGGTTCGGAATTCCTTCATCATCATCTCATACTTTGATTGGTGGTTTCTTGGGAGCAGCTTTGATGCACGCTTTCTTAATGGATTATCATGAAGTGGTGTCTGCAACTCCAGATTTAGGGATGTTTGAAACTTTAAAACAGACTTTTTCTAAAGTGGCAAGTCAGGATGTGGTGAAATTCAGCAAAGTAATTCCTATTTTCTTATTTATATTTTTGGCGCCGATTATCGGGATGGTGATTTCCATTATCATTACTTTAATTATAGTTCATCTTTATAAAAATTCAAATCCTCATAAAGCGGATAAATCGTTCAAAAAATTACAGTTAGTATCTTCAGCATTGTTCAGTTTAGGACACGGTTTGAATGATGCTCAGAAAGTAATGGGAATCATTGGAGCTGCATTGATTTACTACCATGTCAATATGCTTCAGGATCCTGTCTATTTGAATATCGAATCTGCTGAACGTTTTAATTATTTTGCAGATCATTATATGTGGGTTCCATTGGTTTCATTTGTTGCTATCGCTTTAGGTACAATGAGTGGAGGCTGGAAGATCATCAAAACAATGGGTACAAAAATTACAAAAGTAACTCCATTGGAAGGTGTAAGTGCTGAAACTGCTGGTGCAATTACTTTGTTTATTACCGATCACTTTGGGATTCCCGTTTCTACAACGCATACGATTACCGGTTCGATTATCGGAGTTGGTTTAACTAAAAGAGTTTCTGCGGTACGTTGGGGAATCACCGTAAGCTTACTTTGGGCTTGGGTTTTGACTATTCCTATCTCGGCGATTGTTGCTGCGTTGACTTATTTGGCAGTGACGTTTTTGACTTAAAAGAAAAAATATATCATATCACTAAACTTTGTCTAAACAGGCAAAGTTTTTTGTTTTACAACCCCTCAGAAAATCGTATTTTTGTTCAAATTAAAAACTTTTATGGAATTCTTAGACAACTACCAACAGATTGTTGCTGATGCTATTACTAAATATACGTTCAAAGATAAGCCCACAGAATTGTATGATCCCATGAATTACATCATCTCGCACGGAGGAAAGCGCCTTCGTCCTATTATGGTGTTGATGGCGTGTGATTTATTCGGAGGTGATATGAAACAGGCGATAAAGCCCGCTTTGGCGATTGAGTTTTTCCATAATTTTACGCTGATTCATGATGATATTATGGATGAAGCGCCTTTAAGAAGAAACAAGCCAACCATTCATACTTTACACGGGATCAATGTTGGAATTCTTTCCGGAGACGGATTGATGCTGAAAGCTTACAAATTCTTCGAAGATCTGGAGCCGGAAGTGTTCAAAGCTTGTATCAGAATTTTCACGCACACAGGTTTACTTTTATGTGAAGGTCAGCAATATGATATCAACTTTGAAACTCAGGAAAATGTGACTTTTGATGATTATATCAGAATGATTACCTATAAAACCGGAGTTTTGAGTGCATCATCATTTGAGATCGGTGCGTTGATAGCTAAAGCACAGTTTAAAGATGCAAAAGCGATCTTCAATTTCGGAAAACACATCGGAATTGCTTTCCAGATCATGGATGATTATTTGGATGTTTTTGGAGATCAGGCTCAGTTTGGTAAGAAGCATGCAGGTGATATTTATGAAAATAAAAAAACTGTTCTTTATCTTTTAGCCAAAGAACACGGAACTGAAGAAGAGAAAAAAGAATTGGATTATTGGTATTCTAAAAAAACCGATAATATCGATAAAGTTTACGGCGTTGAAAAGATTTTCAGAAGGACAAAAGTGGACGAAAAAGCATTACGTTTGATCGAAAAGCATAATGAAATCGGTCAAAGTTATCTTTCAAAAATAGACATTGCAGAAGATAAGAAAAAACCTTTTGCTGAGTTGGCAAACTACCTTTTGAGAAGAGAAAGTTAAATTTAGGATGCAGATAATAGGTTGTAGATAGTAGTTTACCTGCAACCTAATATCTGCAATCTCTTACCTAATATAAATGAAATTCAGGACAGAAGTTAATATTCAGGAATCTGAAACGAAGATTGAGATTGAAGATAAGATATTTTCAATAGGATCTTGCTTTGCTTCTGAAATGTCTGAACTGTTTCAGCAAGGGCAATTACAAACCGTGAACAATCCTTTTGGGACATTATTTAATCCGTTTTCGATTAATAATTCTATCAAAAGACTCCATGATTCTGAATTTTATCACGAGGAAGAGCTGATTACTTTCAATGATGAATTCATTTCATTAGATCATCATTCGAGTTTTGATACAAGATTTATTCATCAGACTTTAGAAAAAATCAACAAAAAAATTGTTGAAGGAAATCAGTTTTTGCAGGATTCAAATTGGGTAATCATTACTTATGGAACTTCGTTTATTTACGAATTTGAACCCAAGAAGAAACTCGTTGCCAACTGTCATAAAATTCCACAGAAGTTTTTTGAAAAAAGATTGTTGACGCATCAGGAACTTACAGATTCCATTTACGATACGATTTTAAATCTGAAAGATATCTGCAAAGACGATCTTCAGATTTTATTTACTGTTTCGCCTGTTCGTCATACGAAAGACGGAATGATTGAAAATCAATTGAGCAAATCAAAACTGATTACGGCAATTCATGAGGTGATTTCAGAGATAGAAAACTGTCATTATCTTCCAGTTTATGAAATTTTGATGGATGATCTCCGGGATTACCGTTTCTACAAAGAAGATATGATTCACCCAAATGTTCAGGCTGTCAATTATATTTTTGAGAAATTTGGAAATGCGTATTTTTCTGAAGAAACTAAAGATTTTATTAAAGAAAATTTTAAAATTCAAAAAGCTTTAGAACATCGCTCGGATGATGAAAAAGATCCGAAATACATAGAATTTAAAGAAAAGCTGAATCAAAAAATTGAAGCTCAGCAAAAAAAAACAAAACATAAAATATTCTGATTTCGAATGATTGATTTTACTACAATTGATTATCTGAAAGACGGAAATGAAAGACAGAGTAAAGCTTTTGAAGTTCTAACAAAATATAAAATATTTGAAAAGCTTTCTAATTTTTCTCCAATTTTAGCGGGTACAATTCCGATAGAAATTGATATTGAAGGAAGCGATTTAGATATTATCTGTGAGGTTAAGGATAAGGTGGAATTCAAAAAATTATTGAAAGAAATCTTTGATCATTCTACAAATTTTAAGATTCGGGAAGATGTTATTAATGATGAAGACTGCATTATTTTGAATGTTTTCATAAACGATTTTGAAATTGAAATTTTCGGACAAAATAAACCAACAATTCTGCAAAATGCCTATTTGCACATGATTGCAGAGTACAAAATATTAAAGGAAAAAGGAGAAGATTTTAAACAAAAAATAATAGACCTAAAGAAGAAAGGAATCAAAACTGAACCCGCTTTCGGAATGTTGCTGAATTTAGAAAATCCTTACCAAGATCTATTGAAATTTTAAAAATAATGATTGATACACATACCCATTTATATACAGAAGAGTTTGATGAAGACAGAAAAGAAGCAATTCAAAAAGCTTTAGATAATGGAATTACAGAGTTTTATCTTCCTGCTATCGATTCAGGATCTCATGAGAAAATGCTTCAGCTTGAAAGTAATTATCCGAATCAGATTTTTTCTATGATGGGACTTCATCCATGCTATGTAAAACCGGAATCTTGGGAAAATGAACTGGAAATTGTGAAAAAATATCTCGATGAACGAAGTTTTCCCGCAATCGGAGAAATCGGGATCGATTTGTACTGGGATAAAACAACATTGGATATTCAGGTGAAAGCTTTTGAACAGCAAATTGATTGGGCAATTGAAAAAGATTTACCCATTGTAATTCATACCAGAGAAAGTTTTGTTGAAACGTTTGAAGTTTTAGAAAGAAAAAAACACCCTAAATTGCGTGGTATTTTCCATTGCTTTTCAGGAAATCTCGAACAGGCAAAACACGCGATTGATTTAAATTTCATTTTAGGAATCGGTGGAGTAGTGACTTTTAAAAATGGAAAGATCGATCAGTTTTTAAATGAAATTCCATTAGATAAAATTGTTTTAGAAACAGATTCTCCATATTTAGCTCCAGTTCCGCACAGAGGAAAAAGAAATGAAAGTTCTTATCTTGATCTGGTTGCAGGAAAGCTTGTTGATATTTACAATAAAGATTTTGCTGAGATTGACAGGATGACATCTGAAAATGCTAAGAAATTATTTAATAAATAAATGATTAATGATTAGCAAAATATTTGATCTTTTCGAAAATACTCAACTAATGAAATACATCATCTTAAATTGTTCTGAAAATAGATTCTGCTCATCTTGCAACCTTTTCAAGCAGAATTTATTATATGGATAGTTATAATAGATATTTTGCAGAAATTCACATGATCAAGAGCTAATTACCAGAGTGTTATAAAATAACAATAATATGAAAGCGAAAATTTCTAAATTTTTAAGACAGACAAAGTTATTATATACTGCGGATAAGCTTAGATTTCTAATAGCGAGATATAAAAACAAAAGTAAAAACAAATTTTTTCAGGCTCAGTATCCAAGTTTTAAATTTCCGCCCGATTACTTGATGTATGAGTCTTTTATGATCCATTATGAAAATTATTATAAAAGTGGAGAAGCTGCGGCACATGAGTTTGTCAAATTCTTAAAAAAATATAAAGCTATTGACTCTGTGCGTATTTTAGACTGGGGATGTGGCCCTGCCAGAATAGTAAGACATATTCCTTCTTTTATTTCTGAAAATTCTCAGGTTTTTGCAACAGATTATAATGAAAAATCGATACAGTGGAATAAAAAGAATATCAATAATGTCAGTTTTAATCTAAATGGCATAAAGGCTGAACTGCCCTATGAAGATAATTTTTTTGATTTTATCTATGGTATTTCTATTTTCACGCATCTTTCTGAGAAGCTACATTATGAATGGAAACAAGAATTAACTAGAATACTTAAAAAAGACAGCATTTTATTATTATCATTACAAGGAGACTTATATAGGACTATTCTTACAAATGCTGAACTTCAAAAATTTGAACAAGGAAATCTTGTGGTAAGAGGACATGCAAAAGATGGACACCGTATTTACTCAGCCTTTCAGCCAAACGATTTTGTGAAAAAACTTTTTTCAGAATTTGAAATTTTGGAGCATACACCATCTTACTTAAACAATGGTTACTTGGAACAAGACGTTTGGGTTTTTAGAAAAAAATAAGTGATAAGAATAATTTTAAATTAAAAGTCTTAATAATAAAGCTAAAAAAAGCCTTCCAAATCTGGAAGGCTTTAATTTTTATTTCTTTCTAGTAAAATTGCTTTTATTATTTGGCTTTTTACTGTGATCAGATTTTTGCTGACCTGCAGGTCTAGATCTTGGAGTAAAAGGTTTGTTGTTAGAATCCCTTTTTTCTACCACCAAATTATCGGTGTGGAAAGGATGATTTTTTTCAACAGGAATTTTCATTCCGATCAATTTTTCGGTGTCTTTCAGGTTTAATAAATCTAATCCGTCAACAAATGAAATTGAAGATCCTTCAGCTCCTGCACGTCCTGTTCTACCAATTCTGTGAACGTAAGTTTCAGCAACGTCAGAAAGTTCAAAATTGACAACATATTTCAACTCGTCGATATCAATACCTCTTGCTGCAATGTCTGTTGCAACCAAAATACGGGTTCTTCCTGCTTTAAAATTATTTAAAGCATTTTGTCTTGCATTCTGAGACTTGTTCCCGTGAATCGCCTCTGCGGAGATATTATTAGCCTGTAATTTTCTTGCAATTTTATCAGCTCCGTGTTTTGTTCTTGAGAAAACCAAAACTGAATCTGAGATATTATTTTGAAGAATGTGAGTAAGAAGTTCAAGCTTATTGTCTTTATCAACAAAATAAACAGCTTGTTTAATAGTTTCTGCTGTTGAAGAAATCGGAGTTACAGAAACTTTGATTGGTGTACTCAAAATTGAATCTGCTAATTTCTGAATTTCTGTTGGCATCGTCGCAGAGAAGAAAAGCGTTTGTCTTTTTTGAGGTAAAAGTTTGATGATTCTTTTTACATCGTGTACAAAACCCATATCCAACATTCTGTCGGCTTCGTCTAGTACAAAAATTTCAATATTTTTTAAACTGATAATTCCCTGAGCAATAAAATCTAATAATCTTCCCGGAGTTGCCACCAAAATATCAACACCTCTTCTCAAGGCATTTTCCTGACTTCCTTGTTTCACTCCTCCGAAAATCACCAATTTTCTAAGAGGTAAATTTTTACCGTAAGAATTGAAACTTTCTTCAATTTGAATTGCCAATTCTCTTGTAGGAGTAAGGATTAAAGCTTTTATATGATTGTTTTTCGGACCTTTTCTTTCTGTAAGATTCTGAAGGATAGGAATAGCAAAAGCTGCTGTTTTTCCGGTTCCTGTCTGAGCAGTACCCAAAAGATCTCTGTGTTCTAAAATAGAAGGAATTGATTGTTCCTGAATAGGTGTTGGTTTTTCATAACCTTCCTTTTGAAGCGCATCTAAAATGGGCTTGATAATGTTTAAGTCTGTAAATAACAAAATTGTATTGTGTATTAAAATAGTGCGGGTGAAGCAGTATACTTCATCATTTTTAGCAAATCTGCTAAAAACTTTTAACAGAATTTTTAAGTAAAAAATTACTTTACTGGCTGAGAATGCCGCGAAATATACTGCAAAGATAGTCTAAATTAATTGAATCTCGTTATTTCACTTTCGTCCACTGTTGACTGGTCTTCAGATCTTCAAAAAACTGATAAGTTTCTTTCAATTTTTCGGTTCCTCTTTTACCGTAATCTTCTGTGTTTTTTGAAGTTCCGTCTGCAAATTTTATTCTCAGATAAGAAGTAGGCAAATCGCTTACATTTTGGTTTCCGTACTTATCCTGCAGATTTTTTACATTCAATCCGTCTAGTAAGGCAACCAATTTATTGTAATCGGCTTCTTTGATGGTTGTTGTGAATGTACCTTCTCTCGGATTAGAAAATTCGTCTTTTGAGCTTCCTTTAGAGAAATTAAAATGCTCGGCTTCCAAAACAGCAGTTCGGTCTGCATTGATCGTCATTTTATAGATCGGACAAAATCCAAAACAAGCTCCTGCTTCATATTCTATCACCGAATATTTTGACTGATTTTTGTGAGTGCTGCACGATAATAAAAGGATTGTAGCAAATAGACTTAATAAATATTTCATTGTTTTAAATTTGTTTGGAGTCTCTCAATAAGTGTTCCAAAAAAAAGAGAAACCTTTTGAGTTTCTCTTGCTTATATTTATTAATTAAATCTGTAACCTACACCGGCCTGCAGAAAACCTATTTTTGTGGTAAAACCGTTTTTGTGAACATCGAAAAAGTTGAAATTGTATCTCGCATCAACAAAAAATTGGTCTGTCAATTTATATTCTGCACCTAAAAAAGGGAAGAGGTTTAAAGTTTTATAACCTTGAAGATCTTGTGAGTCTGTACCATTTACAATTCCGTCAGTTTTTAATTTTTTCGAAAGATTAAAGCCAAAATTCATTCCTGCTGCTGCAGAAAATTTTGGAATAAAA
>Ga0302215_10000605_pt1 | contig 26246 bp, 24 predicted proteins | sample II_Fen_N3_1_FD_194580 | JGI IMG/M metagenome (GOLD analysis project Ga0302215, IMG submission 194580) | Peat permafrost microbial communities from Stordalen Mire near Abisko, Sweden - II_Fen_N3_1 | ecosystem: Environmental > Terrestrial > Soil > Wetlands > Permafrost | place: Sweden: Abisko... | reverse complement strand
TAAACAGTACTTCTATGTGAGACAAAATCACTGTTCTGTAAATATTTCCGAAAATAGCTATTCTCATACTGTATAACTGTTATTTCCAACAACAAAAAGACAAAAAATAATTATTGACATTAGTACATAAATAATTTAAAAAAATTGAAAGATAAACACATACGGACTACCTTCTGTTTTTTTTAGCTATTTTTGTATCAAAATTTTTCTATACCATCTAAAGCATTGCAAAGGAACTAAATGAAAATGAAACCTGCAAATATTTAGAACGAAGTAAACGAATCAACCTCAAAAAATGACAAAACTAAGCGTCAATATCAACAAAATAGCCACTATACGCAATGCTCGTGGAGGTAATGTTCCGAATGTATGTCAGGTAGCATTAGACTGCGAAAAATTTGGAGCGCAGGGCATTACGGTTCACCCACGCCCCGACGAAAGACATATTCGTTATCAAGACGTGTGGGATTTAAAACCAATTCTGAAAACAGAATTTAATATAGAAGGCTATCCTTCTCCCGATTTTATCAAATTGGTGAAATCGGTAAAACCGCATCAGGTTACGTTGGTTCCCGATCCACCTGAAGCCATCACTTCGAGTGCTGGCTGGGATACTGTTAAGCATCTGGAATTTCTACAGGAAGTTGTTTCCGATTTCCAAAGCGTTGGCATCCGGGTTTCTATTTTTGTTGATACGGATTTGAAGAATATCGAATATGCGGCAAAAACCGGAACTGATCGCGTGGAACTGTACACAGAACCATACGCGACCAACTACCCGAAAGACCGTGAGAAAGCTGTCGCCCCGTTTGTGGAAGCAGCAAAACTGGCTAAAAAACTGGGACTTGGACTAAATGCCGGACATGATTTGAGTCTTGAGAATCTGGCTTACTTACACACATTGATTCCGTGGTTGGATGAAGTGTCGATTGGTCATGCACTTATTGCCGATGCATTGTATTTTGGACTCGAAGACACAATAAAACGCTATAAAAATGAGTTAGTTTAAGTGTCAGAGATTTTGAGGTACGAAATTTGATGATTTCGTAATCCTGAAATAATATTCCAAAACAATTAGCCATACACTGAAAAATGACTTATTCAATCAATAATCAGCCTAATAACAGAAATGCAAGCAAATCAAATTTATATGGTATGCTTGGTTCCGCTCTGTCTTGCATTGTATTATTCCTAATTATGTGGTTTTATGTGATGCCTTATACGGCTATCCCACAACCGGTTGAAGAAGAAGGTTTGATGATTAGTTTCGGGAATAGTGACGATGCAGGTGGTATGGGCTCATCTTCCCAACCATTGGCTGCTCCCGAATCTGAGACTCTGGCTCCAGTGGTTCCGCAGAAAACAACACCCACACCTCCTGTAAAAGAGCAGTTAATCACGCAGAATGATAATTCGAACGCTATCAATGAGCAAAAACAAAAGGTTCAGGAGCAAAAAGAAAAACAACGGATTGACCAACAGAAAATAGAAGCCGACAAAGTAATTGCTCAGCAAAAAAAGAAAGAGCAAGACGCTATCAATAAAGCCAATGCAACGGTAAACGGATTATTTAGCAATGGTTCTACTACCAGCGGAACCGGAAATGGGAAAGGAAGTGGAAACGGAACAGGAAACGGAAGCGGTAATGGCTCTGGAGCTGGTATTCAGGGGAATCCTGCCGGACATGGAAACCTGGGGGGAAACTCTTGGTCGTTGAATGGTCGTTCGCTAACCGGACGATTAGTTTCGCCCAGTTACGACAAAGATGTGGAAGGCAAAATCACGGTAACCATACATGTTGACGAAAATGGTCGCGTGTACAGCCCATCTATTGGCTCACCAACAACCATATCAGATGGTCAAACCCGCAATGCAGCAATCTCAGCAGCCAATAATACCCGATTTTCAGCGGGCAGCGGAATCGTTACAGGAACAATTACCTATAACTTCAAACTCAAGTAATATGAAAGTTTTTGTGTTTCTCGCCGATGGCTTTGAAGAAATTGAAGCCATTGCTCCAATCGACATTTTCAGACGGGCAGAAATTGAAGTTGTTACTGTTTCTATTGCAGCCCAAAAAGCTGTAAACGGAGCTCACGGAATTCCTGTTTTAGCAGATACTCATTTTTCTGTTGTCGAGTTCGCTGATGACGATCTGTTGTTTTTACCGGGTGGTATGCCCGGAACAAAAAATCTGGACGCGCATGTAGGATTGAAAAATCTCATTAAACTACAAGCTCAAAAAGGAGGAAAATTAGCTGCTATCTGCGCTGCACCATCTATACTTGGCAAAATGGAATTATTACAAGGAAAGGAAGCTATTTGCTATCCCGGTTTTGAAAAAGAACTGGTGGGAGCCACTTTATCGGAAAGTAATATTGTAAAAGCTGACAATATATACACAGCCAAAGGAGCCGGAGTTGCTATTCAGTTTGCTCTGCGACTAGTGGAGGAGCTAAAAGGGAAAGATGAAGCAATCAGGATTGCAAATTCAATATGTCTGTAAATACCCCTTTAGCATTTTTAAGTTGAATATAATAAAAAGAAAAAAGGAATATGACCATCATACTCCTTTTTTCTTTTTGAGACAATGCCCTAAGCTTAGTTAACTGCAGCTGTCAATTCAGCACCTGCTTTAAATTTAGCTACTTTTTTTGCAGCAATAGTAATTGGTTGTTTTGTTGCAGGGTTGATACCCGGGCGAGCAGCACGTTCAGCAACTGAAAAAGTACCGAAACCAACTAAACTAACTTTGTCGCCTGCAACTAAGGCGTCAGATACACTTTTAACTACTGCGTCAAGAGCTTTTTTTGCATCAACTTTGCTAAGACCTGCTTCAGCAGCGATGGCATTGATTAATTCTGCTTTGTTCATAAGATTTTGATTTTTTTATTAAAAACAATAAACATAGATTTTTGATTTTGCAAATGTAGTAGATTGTGCTTAATATCCAAGCAATTAAAATAAAAAAAATGAGTTTTTTTTACAACTTTTACAAAAATATGTTAGAAAACATACTTTTGACTTATTTTTCATTACTTTTGTGTAACAAAGTAAGCTTACAAGCTGTTTTAGAACGACAAAGCAACAGAATTATTTTATCGAAAATCATCCAAAGCTTTACTTTCTGATCAAATTAGCAAAAATAAACTGTGAAAATATGTTATTTACACAGCTAGTAAATTAAATTAAAAAATGAACAATAATCAATCTTCGTTTTTAAGTAACATACCGCCTGTTACAAAAAATCTTATTGCAATTAATATTATTTTGTTTTTAGCCAGTCTGGTTTCACCCACATTATTTAGCCATTGGGGGCTCGATACCAATTTATCCGACATTTTGGGATTGCATTACTGGGAATCGTCTAAATTCAACCCTGCCCAACTGATAACTTACTCATTTATGCATGCCGGATTTATGCATATTCTTTTCAATATGTTCGGGTTATATATGTTTGGAGGCATATTGGAGCATGTGTGGGGCACAAAACGATTTCTAGTTTACTACCTTGTTACAGCCATAGGAGCAGGTATTGTTCAACAAATTTTCTGGACAGTTGAATATCACTCAGTAATAGCTGCACTAAAAGAAGCAGTAAGTGCAGGTTCGCCAGATGCAATCATTCCATTTGAAAATACTTTCCGACAATTTCTATCCTTCGGCGATCTAAGTTCATTTAATGCAATGGCGCTGATAGATCTAAAGAAAATGTTTGTAAACTCATTGGTTACAATTGGTGCATCAGGATCAGTGTTTGGATTGTTGTTGGCTTTTGGGTGGCTTTTCCCGGAACAAAAACTTTACTTGATGTTTATTCCGATACCAATCAAAGCCCGTATCTTTGTAATCATTTACGGCGTTGTGGAATTATTCCAGGGTGTAGCCAATTTCACCGGCGACAACGTTGCACATTTTGCTCACCTGGGCGGAATGTTATTCGGAGCCGTATTAATCTTAATCTGGCAAAAAAGAAGATTCAGATAAAATGAAATTATAAACAACAAAAGCCTCCTGTGTATGGAGGCTTTTGTTGTTTCAGGATGTGACTGAATCAGATATCAATTCGTTTTCGACCAACACCTTCGTCAATGTTTACGCTTTCGGGTGGTAGCAACAGGACAGATGGATCCTGCAGAATTTTATTGAGCAAGCGCATGGATGAGGCATAATAGAATCCATCGCAAATGCGTTCGTCGAGCACAAATTTCAGTTGAATGCTTTTACGCGATTTGAAATCTCCATTTTTATCGAGTATATGTCTTCTCGATTTCTTACCCATAGCACAGAACATACTGCAAGTACCAAACTCGTACAAATGGTGATAGATAGATTCAACACCAATAGAACCAATATTTGTTAGGAAAATGCTTGAATGCCATGGACTGGCTTTGTTGATAAACTTCGGCATCATGCCCACTTTGTCTAAATGCAGCAGCATGAAAACTACAAAACGGAGTAAAAATTCGGGTAAGAGTCCCAGAATCTTCGATATCATATCTGAAGAGTTCTGCTGTCCTACTTTCTGATTATTTTCCTGCTCCAATCTTGTTTTACTAACAATATCCTGTAAGGTATCGGTAGGTAAAAAATAAGGTTTAATAAGTGTTTCTTCACCTTCGTCAGACAGCGAGCGTTTCACGGCTATGGAAAAATTCACATGATTGCGGGCAAAAATCTTGTTCCATATTACATAGCGATTCAGATGCGGACGTTGAGAAATAAGACGAACCAACGAAGCCATGACAATGTGCATAATCGATAAATCGGGAATATCTTCTTTATGTTCTTTGATAAATTCTTCGATATGGTCAATATCAACCTTCTCTTCGAAAAAATTCTGAGCATCCATGCGGGTACGCAGGAAATAGGGTATAACCGAAAATACAGCATCTACTTTTCGAACTCGCCAGCCATCATACCGATCGCCAAATTTCCATTTAAAATATTTCAGTCGATTCAAGTCATTCATAAAATCAGATTTTAAAAGTTTACGACTCCAAAGATACGCTTTTTTTCATATTGGCTCTTATACAAAAAAAGCCTCCAATGGTGGAAGCTTTTGTTTTGTCATATCAATTATTAATCAATTCGTTTTTTACCAACACCGTTATCTACAATCACCTGTGCGGGAGGAAGCAAAAGCACTGACGGATCGGCAAATATTTTCTCCAGCATGCGCATGGACGAAGCATAATAGAATCCGTCGCAAATACGCTCATCGAGCACAAATTTCAACAACATGCTTTTGGTAGGTGTAACAGTTCCGTCCTTACTGACCTCATTTTTCCGGTTCTTTTTTCCCATTGCAGCAAAAACACTGCAAGTTCCAAATTCGTAAAGATGGTGATAAATGGACTCAATACCAATTGAACCAAGGTTTGTCAGGAACAGACTGGCATGAAACGGGCTGGCTTCGAAAAACAGTTTGGGCATTAACCCAATTCGGTCGAGCTGCTTGATTGAGAAAACAACTGTCCGCAATAGAAAATCGGGTAGAAAACCAAGCACTTTCGAAATTTCATCAGATGAATTTGCCTGCCCTTCCTGTTGATTTTCTTCAAGTACCAAAGCCACTTTCCGAACAATATCTTCCAGCGAATCGGTTGGCAAAAAGTATATTTTCACAACCGTTTCTTCTCCCTCGTCGGACATGGAACGTTTAATGACCAACGAAATACTTAAATGATTACGGGAAAATACTTTGTTCCAAACAATAAAGCGGTTGAGATACGGACGCTGTGAGTAGAGGCGAACTATCGAAGCCATTACCACGTGCATAATGGACAAGTTGGGGATATCTTTTTTGTGATTTCGGATAAAGTTATCGACGCTATCAATAGGAATTTTCACTGAGAAAAAAACTTCAGAATCCACCCGTTTGGGAAGAATAAAAGGCACAACGCTAAACAGACCATCTGCCTTTCGAACGCGCCACCCATCGTATCTGTCGCCCAAACTCCAACCGAAATATTTTAGCTTATCTTCTTTCTTCATCTCTTACACAATAGATTATTCAGAGACCAAAGATACAAAAAAACAAACTAATGACGATTCAATACCGAAATTAATGGTCTTTTTCGTTTTTAGTCGATTTCAATTTCATCAACTCCGTTTCTTCAATTTGCCCGTTATCCTGCATGTAACGAATAACCTGAAGCACTTTGGGTTCTTTGAAAGGAGCCTTTTTAACAAGGGCATTTATCGATAGTTCTTCAACGGCTAAAGCCTTCTGAATGGCCAAACGAATCAATTCAAAATCTTCGGTAGAAATTTGTGTTTCTTTCTTTTTCAGGCAAATATCGCATTTACCACAAGGCTGCGTGTCTTTCTCCCCAAAATAGGAAAGTAACATCTGACTCCGGCAGTTATTTTCTTCCTGAGCATAATCAAGCACGCTTTTCACCCTACTTATATACCGCTCCCGACGGTCGTCATACGCTTCTTTTGTAAGTTCAACACGTCCGGTTGCTTCGCGCTCGCGAACAAAAGTAAGAAAAGGGGTTTTCTTGCGGGGAATATACTGAATAACCCGTTCTTTAGCCAGCACAATCAGATGTTCATATACCTGATCACGGGTCCATTCCAAACGCTTAGCCAATACTTCCTCGCTTATCGAAGCCAAATCGGTAAACAATCCGGTGTACGACCGCAACAAAATATGAATCAGCCGCTCCTGGTCGCCATCGTGCTTCAGTTTATATAAATCGTCTTTGCCTACTGTAAAAAGTACGCGCGACGAACTGTCCTGTTCGTCGGTCAGTTCTATGTAACCTGCTTGTTGCAACAATTTCAAACTGCTGTAAGCTATCAGGATTGGCAATTTAAACTTGGTACAAAAATCGCCGATATCGAAAGCAAAAACAGCATCCAAGCCCGAACCAACACCAATCTGGAAATAATTTCCAAGTGCTTCGTACACTTTCACCACCATTTCTTTGCCGGGAAAACTATCCGAAACCCGCTTACGCATTTTTACCGCATCCCCATTGTTGTAAAGCAATACCGCGTAGGCTTTTTGCTCATCGCGCCCGGCCCGGCCTGCTTCCTGAAAGTATGCTTCCAGCGAATCGGGCAAATCCATATGCACAACTGTGCACACTTCGGCTTTATCAATTCCCATCCCGAAAGCATTTGTAGAAACAATCACACGTGTTTCGCCCTGCTTCCAACGGCTTTGTTTGGCATCTTTGGTTTCGTTTTTCAGTCCGGCGTGGAAATTCTCAGCCGAAATACCGTTTACATTCAGGAAATCGGAAATCTCTTTGGTTCGTTTGCGGTTACGGACATACACAACCGACGTTCCCGGAACAGAATTCAGAATTTTCAGCAGGTTCTCATCTTTATTCTCCACCGTGCGTACCACATAAGCCAGATTGGAGCGGTTGAAACTTTTCTGAAACAGATTGGGCTCCCTGAAATGCAGTTGCTCCTGAATATCCTTCACTACTTCGGGCGTAGCAGTGGCAGTTAGAGCCAGCACAGGCACATCCGGCAACAGTTCACGGATATCGGCAATGCGGAGGTACGACGGACGGAAATCATAACCCCATTGCGAAATGCAGTGCGACTCGTCAACAGCTATCATGCAAACATTTGCCTGCTTGATTTTCTCCATAAAAATGGGCGTGGCCAATCGTTCGGGCGAAACATAAAGGAACTTATAGGCTTCGAAAACGGCATTATCGAGCGTCATCAAAATCTCGTTGTGCGTCATGCCCGAGAAAATGGCAGCCGCAGCAATTCCCCGTTTTTTCAGGTTCTCTACCTGATCCTTCATCAAAGCAATAAGCGGCGTAACAACAATGCAGATACCATCCATAGCCATGGTGGGAACCTGAAAAGTCAACGACTTTCCACCCCCGGTAGGCATGAGCCCCAGCGTATCTTTTCCGGCAGCAATGCTACGGATAATATCGCCCTGCAAAGCCCGAAATTCATCGTAACCCCAGTATTGCTTAAGTATGGAAAGGTATTGTTGCATGTTTTTCTCTAACACTAAGATACTAAGTACACAAAGGTGCACTCAGTTTATTGAGGAACAAAAATACGAATAAGAATTGAGATGAGCCTTAAACTTAACGAAGGCTAAAAGTGATGGGGATAGTGAAATACACACTGACAGGTTCACCTTTATTTTCTGCGGGAATCCAACCTCTCGTCAGATTTATAACGCGTAATGCTTCACTATCACATTCAGGACTCAAAATTTTCATTACCCGAACTTTATCAACTTTCCCATATGAATTAATGATAAATCTTAATATTACTGTTCCTTGTTTCTTACCTTCCCGTGCAACATCTGGATAAACAAGATTTTTAGCTATAAATTTCATCAAAGCTTCTTCACCTCCTGGGTATTTCGGCATTTGTTCTGCTTCATTATAAACAAAATTTCCGTTGCTGTCGCAACTGTCTTTCAAATACGAATTATTACTTGTCGCAATGAAAATACCCTTTGTTGCATGATAACCAAACTTCACTCTAAATTCTTTCTCTTCTTTGTCATCTTTTGGGGTTAATATTTTATATGAGTGAATTTCTGCTAAATTCAACCAATTCAAATCAAATCCATAGGGCAATACATTCCCATCAAGCACAATTAATTGCCTGTCAATTGCCATATTGCCATCATAAAACGTATCACACTCCAATGGATAACTATATTCTTCTATTCTAAACTTTATGGGCAATGTAAATCTCACATTCACGGTTTCTCCATGTTTTTCAGCAGGTGTCCAGTCTGGTATCAGACCCACAACTCTTAATGCTTCAGCAGCTAACAATGGATTGATTTTATTTTTCACAACGGCATCCTTTACTTTGCCATTCTTATCTATAATAAATTGAACATACACAGTACCCCTAATCCCTTCACGCAGACAAGCATCCGGATATTTCAGGTTTTGTTGAATTATCTGGTCCAACTTCTTATCACCACCTACGAGTGCAGGCATTTTATCAACTTCAATTGCCGAATAAATTGCATTTATATCATTCGGGTCTACCCTTGCGATTGTATCCCATTCATTGCTTACTACTTTTTTACGGAAATTTTTTAACCTTTTGGTATAAACTTCTATCACACCATATTTGGCAATAGAACCATATTTCTTAATAAGTTGTGTCCTGATTTCATCCGTTGTTGGTTTCTTAATATATCCTGTATCAATTTCACTTCCATTCAACACATTTATATCAAAGTTTAATGGCATTTTCAGATCATCTATAACTACCAATTTTGGTTTTTCAAATTCTAATAAAACATCAACTTTAAAAGTAACAGGAACAAGTTGATAGCATGAAACTTTTTTGCCATTAAGCTCACCGGGGGTCCAATCAGGAAACAAACTTACAATACGAATAGCCTCTTTATCCAGTGAAGGTGAAACACTCTTCACAACTTTTACATTCGTAACTTTACCTGTTTCTTTAACAACAAACTGTACAATTACACGACCTTGCTTATTCGCCTCCTTTGCTTCAGCCGGATAACTCAGTTTCTCTGCTAAAAACTTAAACTTTGCTTCATTACCTCCGGGAAACTCGGGCTCTTTATCTACAACTGCATAAACCGAGTCGGTTGTCGACAACGAATTATTATCCTGATTGAGATAATGACTGCTTCCGAAAGAACTTAAAATAACCAGAAAAACTAAAAAAGGAATTATACGTGTTTTAGCCATGTGATACATTTTTAGTGTATAAAGGATAATTTATTTTTCACAAAAATACGAATAAGAAATGAGATGAGTCTGTTACTTTATTCAAGCTTAAAAATAATGGGCAATGTATAATATACATCTACTTTCTTACCATTACGTTCTCCCGGAATCCAATCTGGCATAGAATTAATTATCTGTAAGGAGATCTTATTGTATAAAGTATATTTACCTCGAATAACTTCCGGATTATTAACTTTTCCATATTTATCAATAATAAATCTAACAGTTACTACATCGGGAAGATACTCATCATTTTCCTTTGCTGGAGGCAGCAATAAATTTAGACTTTTATATATATAGGACAAAACTTCAACTGCACCACCCGGAAACTGTGGCATAATATCAACATATTCATAAACATCTTTTCGGGTTAAGGGAGCCAATCGAAACGAAATTGGTAATGTATAAGGCACATCTACCTTTTTTCCATTTGCTACACCGGGATTCCAATCGGGCAAAGAACTTACAATCCGAACCGCTTCAGCATCTAAGCTTTTCGAGACACCTTTTATCACTACAACATTTTCAACTTTTCCTGTTTTTCGAATCATAAACCGAACAATCACTCTCCCTTCAACACCATTTTTTTCGTCTTCAGTTGGATATTTCAGGTTTCTCTTAATGAAATTTAATAATGCTTTTTCACCGCCCGGGAATTCAGGCACCCTTTCAAGATAATCAATCATTCTCGAATTCCATTCGATCAAAATCGAATCTGTCTTTTTCTTCTGAATATCAGAATCATTATTTAGTACTGGTTTATAATCAATAGCGTTGGTGGAAATTTGTGCGTTTACATTTAGCACAACCAATACCAACATCATCCCAATTATCCAAAACCCTTTTCGTTGATTTTTCATAACAAATTGTATTTCTCAATTAACGTAAGAATCCAATTTTTATTCTTCCTTCTTAACTTCGGGTTGTACCTCGTCGTGTTCTTTTCGGTTACGATGCGAATGGCGTGCCGATTTTGCAGACTCATTTAGCAGTTCGTGCAATTCGGTCCAACCATCAAAGTCCTTCATAGCAGTAACTATCCTGAAGTAATTGCCAAGGGCTTTTTCCATATTTCCGCGCAAGGCAGTTGAGGATTCCATCATCCGCAATTGTGCGTTAGCCGACATTTGTTCCAGTGCCAGTCTATCAAAATCATCCTGAGCGGCACTCAACAACCCGAAAACTTCGGTCAGATGAATACGCTCTAATTTCAGCTTATTTTCGGGTAGCGATAACTCTTCAATCAGTTTGGAGAGTATAGCCGATTTCGACATATAATTTTTTCGATTCAAATCAAGTCCGTGCCATTTTATTATACTGTACAAATCCGCTGCATCTTGTTGCGCATTGCTCCCTTCCACTTTTGAGAGGCCGTAAATACAAAATTTCAGTCCCACAAAGGTTTCGTTGCGTCGCACATCGGCTTTAGCCACCAGTTTACCCATGCCGCTGTAGGCTTTCTTATCAAATACTTCGGCGTAACGGTCATATTCTGTCTGAAGCATTGCCAACAAGGGATGATCCTTTGCCACACTATATTTTTCAGTCATCGACTCTTCAATTGTTATTCCGGCAAGCCAGTCGAGGCTTGCCACACTCAGGCGGGATAAAGTGATCTTCATGATTAGGTCTTTTTGAGTCTGTTTATCAATATCACTATTTACATTTTGTATAATGTAAATTATTTTATACAAATGTATAAAATATTATTATACTTTATAATATGTATCTAATATATTTATTATATATTTTATTAGACTGAATATTATATCATTATATAATATTAATTTTATATTTAGTTACATTCAATTTTCTAATACATTTTATTAAACATTTATCTGAATCAATTATAAATTAATATACTATATATTTACATTGATCATATTCACTTATAATTATATACAATGTAATAACGGGACAAGTTCAAAAACAGCCGGAATAATATGACTATTTATTCCGGCTGTTTAAAAATGTTCGGGGAACTATTACTTCGTCGTTGTGATTAATACCACACCATTGGCAGCATCTTTCCCGTATTGCGACATGAGTTTTTTAGTTATTTCTTTCGTTGACGGCTGCAGTACTTTGTATGATGCAAGGCTTGTGAAGTTCAACAACTTCAGGTCGAAGCTTGACGGCATACGTTTGCCATTGAGCAACACAATGGTTTTGTCGTTTTTCTCCCAAACCTTTTCGTCGGCAGTGACGTCTAACTTAAACGTAACAGGCATAGTTACATAAATGCTGAGTTTCTCGCTGCATTTTGCTCCGGGAATCCAGTTGGGCATGATGCTGATTACCCGCAGCGCTTCGCGGTCTAAATAATAATCGGCATGTTTCACCACCTGCGCATCGCTCACTTTGCCGGCAGTGTCCACTTTGAAACGCACTGTCACCTTTCCCTGTGTTTTCAGTTGTTTCGACACAAACGGATATTGAATGCTATCGGTGAAGAATCGCGCCATCTCGTTTTTACCACCGGGGAACTGCGGCATCACAGCCGGTTCGTTGCAATCGGCTTTTACTTTGAGTGTATCGGCCAGTGCATATTCGGGATCGTCGTTCTTACTCGTAATCAGAATCACGCCGTTAGCCGCTTCACGACCGTACTTAGCCATTAATCTTGACTTTTCTTCTTTGGGGAATGGCTTTAGAATGGCTACCGAAGCCAGTTTCGCGGGACTTAAAATACGGGTATCGAAACCTTCTGGCATAGTTTCATTATCTATTACAACCATCGTTTTTTCGTTTACAGTCCACGCCTCTTCCTCGGTTGGAATCTTGAAAACAACGGGAATAATCTGATAAACGGGCACCTTCACGCCATTTTGTTCGCCGGGAGTCCAGTCGGGTAACAGCCCCACAACACGCAATGCTTCATTATCGAGAAGAGCTGATACGCCTTTTAGTATGCTGACTTTTTCAACCTTTCCTGACCGTCCCACCACGAACCGAACAATCACTTTGCCCTGTTCTTTCTTTTTAATGGCTTCTTTCGGATAGACCACATTTTCATTCATAAAGCCAAACAAGGCTTTTTCGCCACCTTGATATTCGGGCATTTTATCAACAACTGTTAGCACAGAATCCTGTACAGTGAGGGTATCGGCAATCAGAACCTGATAAGATTGCGAAGCGTATGCATTGCCTGAAAAGGTCAAAAACAAGGCTATTGTCAGTTTTATAAAACGGGAGGTGTTAGTTTTGGAGAAATTCATTGTATGAAAAATTAGGTATGTTGAACTGAAAACAGGCCCGGAAAACCATTTTCCCAAACCGAAAGCAAATGTACTAATATCTTTTGATTCTTAACTAAACCAAAAGCAGAAATGAGCGAATTCATTTCTGCTTTAAGAGATTAGTGAGGGGTAAAGACTTATTCCAATCGGAAAGTAATTGGTAAAGTATAATATACATTTACCTTTACGCCATTTTGTTTGCCCGGTGTCCAATCGGGAAGTGACTCAACAACACGAACTGCCTCTTTATCCAAAGCAGGAGAAAGGCTCCTCATAACTTCAACCCTTGTTGTTTTTCCTGAACTGGCAACTACAAAGCGAAGTATTACCCGTCCCTGAATTCCTTTTTTCTGTGCTTCGACCGGATATTTTAAGTTTTTAGAAATATAATTCAATAAGGCTTTTTCGCCACCCGGAAACAGAGGCATTTGTTCTATCACATCCCACACTTTTTCATCAGTGGAAAGAACTTCTCCCGGGATTTTGAGTCGGGCATGTTTTTTTGTGACAATGATAATAACGCCATTCTCTGTATTAGCCGAAAATTTCTGGGCTATTTCATACAGTTTATCCTTTTTATCTGCCCGTATAACATCTACCGACGAAATACTATCTTTATTTATTGTTGTGAAACTAAAGTCATTGGCAACAATTTCACCATCCAAAATTATTAAGGGCTTTTTGGTGGGATCAAGTGCTTGGGGTTTTGTATTTTCTTCCAATCTGTATGTAATAGGCAAAACATAATACACACTTACTTTTTCGCCCTTTTGTTCCCCGGGAATCCAATCGGGTAAGGAGCTGACTACCCTGACACCTTCTTTGTCGAGACTTGGGTGCAGACCCCGTACAATTTCAACATTCTCAACTTTACCCATCTTAGTTACTACAAAGCGAACAATTATCCGTCCCTGAATACCTTTTTCCTGAGCATCTATCGGATATTTCAAATTATGGCTTATAAAATCTAATAAGGCCTTCTCGCCGCCCGGGAACTGAGGCATTTTTTCAATCACCTGATAAATTCCATTTTTATCGGGTTTATCCAAATCGGGTTTTGCTTTACGCATCGAGTCGGTAGAAACCGGCACTGACTTGTAGACCGGTGTTTGAGCATTTGCAGAGCATATACATACAAACAGCATTGGGATGAAAAGCAATAATTTTAGTTGTTGCATAATGGTGGTGTGTGAGTTTATGAGTATTTTTATGTGATTTATTTCAATTTAAATTTTACAGGAAAAGTATAATAAACACTAACCTTTTCTCTATTTCTTTCACCAGGAATCCAATCGGGCATAGATTCAACAACACGTACTGCTTCAGCATCTAATTCCGGAGAAATTCCTTTGAGAACTTTAGCTTTACCCACCTTTCCTATTTTGTCAATCAAACACTGAACCAATACTGTTCCCTGAATGCCTTTTTGATTTGCTTCAACCGGATATCTTATATTGCTGCTGATATAATTAAGTAAGGCTATTGCCCCTCCCGGAAATTCCGGCATTTTTTGAACGTCGTGAGAAATTCCTTTTTTATCGGGTTTTTCCAAATCGGGTTTCGCTTTACGAAGCGAGTCGGTAGAAATCGGCACTGACTTGTATGCTGGTGTTTGTGCATTTGCAGAGCATATACATACAAACAGCGTTGGAATGAGAAGCAATGATTTTAGTTGTTGCATAATGGTGGTGTGTGAGTTTATGAGTATTTTTAAGAACATGCAAATATATCAATAATTTAAACATTAACAAAATAAACACAGCCGAAATGTAAACTATTTTCATTTCGGCTGAGCAATTAAATGATATTTAAAACGATTTATTTTTTGGTAGTAATCTGAATAACCCCGTTTTTACCTTTATCGCCATACACTTTTGTGGCTGATTCATCCTTCAACACATTTATCGATTGAATATTATCTGCCATAATTGCTTTGAAATCCGATTCGGTTATTTCTTTGCCATCAAGTATATACAATGGCTTTGCGCCATTAGCACTGATAATTGGATTTGTAACTTTAATACTGTTTTTAGTAAGCCCATTCGAATTACTGGCTTCAACTGATGGTTCACCACCATCTAAAGCAAAATTGATTGGTAACGTATAATAAACAGCTACTTTTTCCCCTTTTTGCTCACCCGGAATCCATGTTTCCATCGCATTTACTACACGTAAAGCTTCCTTATCAATAGCCTTAGCCCCTTCGTAATAATCAGTTTGTTTATCAGAATTATTTCCATAACCAACCACTACAACTTCATTCGACTTATGAGTAGTTTTGCCAGTTATACCCATAATTAATTTAGCTTGTTCTACTTTGCCATCTTTATTTACAATAAATTTCACAAAGACTTTACCTTGAACACCAGCTTGCTGAGCGGCAACCGGATATTTAATATTTTTTGCAATAAAAGGCAGAATACCTCCTGGGTATTCCGGCATCTTTTCTACCATGTCATATACTTTTCCATTCGATTTTTCATCTTTCTTAATTACAGGTGCCGTAAACTTAATTGTAGTTTTCGTAATTTTTGTTGTTTGGTCCACTTCGGATTTCTTTTCAGTCACAACTTCTTTTGTTGACGATAAAGCTTTTTTTGCTTTGTGCACTACAGTTTGTGCATTGCTTGAAAGTACTAATGCCAATGCCAGAGGAACGATAAGCGAGTATTTCAATAATCCCGCCTTCGAAGTTTTTTGTTGATTCATCATAATAATACGTTTTTTAAGGGGTGATACATTAAATTTATTACCGAGTTTGACCTCGGGTGTTTGATACGATAATTGCAGTAAATGATATTGATAGGTTTTAGAGTCGAAACCCGATTCAATCACTTTGTCGTCGGCCAAAAACTCCAGGTTTTGACGGATCTCCCGTTTCAGCATCCAAGTAGCCGGATTGAACCAAAACAGGATTGAAAGCAATTCGCCTGTCAACACGTCAAAGCTATGTCCTTGCCGCACATGTGTTAGTTCATGTGCCACAATTTCACGGGTTTCGTGCTCGTTGTGCAAAGCCGGGTTTATAAATACCAGATTGAAAAACGAAAACGGTGTTATTTCCTTTTCCAATGCAATAACAGAAATGCCCTGAATAACTTTTCGTTTGCCTTGCAACCCGAATTGAAGGATAGATGCTAATTGAACAATCAATCTTACTAGTAAAACAAAAACTCCCAGACCATAAACTGCCAGTGCCACATTCTCGAAACTAAAAAAGCTTGTTTGCTGACCTGCGGTTACAGTTATCTCGGGCAACATGGCATAGTTCACAACGATTGCTCTTACCGATTCCTGAGTCTCCAACCAGTTTTCGATGGATAGCAACGGATAGGCAAATGAAATCAATACACTAAACAGCATATAATACCGCCGTGTTTTCCAAAATGTATCTCCGGCAAAAAACAAGCGGTAGAATAGGTAAAACAGTGCTATCGCAATGTTCACCTTGAGAAAATACATGAGTGTGTCGTTCATTTTTTCTCGATTAGTTTAATGATTTCCTGTAATTCTTCGGCCGAGATCTTTTGTTTCTCCACAAAAAAGCTCACCATTTCTTTATACGAATTTTCGAAATAATTCTGCACCACACCCGACATAAATTTCGATTTGTATTCGCTTTCGTCCAATACCGGTGCATACTCTGATGTATTTCCGTAACGTATACCTTTTACATAGCCTTTCCGTTCAAGATTCTTTACTATGGATGCCACCGTGGTGTAAGGTGGTTGTGGTTCATCCATGCGTTGTATAAAATCTTTGATAAAGCCTTTGCCTTGCTGAAATATAATCAGCATAAGTTCTTCTTCCTGTTTGGTTAGTTTTTCCATGATTATTTTTTTAGGGTCTTGAGAATTCCAATTCGCGGTTTTATTTAGATAGACGCGAATTGGAATTCGCGAGACCCGATTTTATTGTATAACGAATTGTTTTCTTTTTTATTACGAATACTTCGCAAAACTACGAAACTTTCGTAATAAATATTCTCTCAGGCATTTATTTTATATTTTTTTAAACATTTAGCCAAAAACAGACGTTGAATAAATTGTTGTATTTTTGTAGTCATTAAATGCAAAGCCCATGAAAAAAACGATTACCACATATTCCCTTCGCTTGTTTGCATTTCTATTGTTGGCTTTTATGCCTGCTTCGTTTCTTTCAGCAACAACGGGGTATTTTTTTTATGTACAGTTTGCCAATAAAAACAACACGCCTTATTCGTTGTCAAACCCTTCGACATACCTATCTCAGCGGGCTATTGACCGACGTCAAACTTTTGGAATAAGCATTGATTCAACCGATTTGCCTGTAAACCCAGCCTATATTTCTCAGATTGAGAGTCTGGGAATGCACGTTCATTGCGCAAGCAAATGGATGAATGGGACAACTGTTTTATTGGCCGATACCACTAAAATGAATCTTGTTCGGGCATTGCCGTTTGTAACAAAAGTTCAGTATACAGGAATGAGAGCAGCTGCATTGCCTGTTTCAAAGAAAATGAAGTCTGAAACCACATCATTCAATTATGGTACGGCTGCCACACAAATTAATCAGGTAAACGGTGTATATCTGCACAATGCAGGATATACTGGTAGAAATATCGTTGTGGGTGTGTTGGATGCAGGATTTTATAATGTCAATGTCAATCCGGCTTTTGATAGTTTACGCTTGCAGGGACGTTTATTGGGAACCAAAGATATTGCAGAACCAAATTCTAACGTTTACACACTCGATACTCACGGTGCAAACGTACTCTCAATTATGACAGGCAATTTACCCGGACAGTTTTTAGGTGTTGCGCCACATGCATCTTTTTGGTTGATTCGTACCGAATATGCACCTACCGAATACCTTGTTGAAAATGATTTCTGGGCTTCGGGTATTGAATTTGCCGACAGTGCAGGTGTCGATATAGTCAATTCGTCGCTTGGATATACTGAATACGACGATCCGAGCATGAATTTCACCTATGCCGATATGAATGGAAAAGTTTCCCGTTCGAGCAGGGCAGCCAATATGGCTTCGAAAAAAGGTATCATAGTGTGCAACAGTGCCGGAAATGATGGAAATAAAACATGGCATTACATAGGCGCACCTGCAGATGCCGATGGAATTTTGGCAATTGGAGCTGTAACTTCAACAGGAGTTCCAAGCGTATTTACCTCATACGGACCCAGTTCAGACAACCGTGTAAAACCGGAAATAAGTGCCATGGGGTCATTAACTGCATTTGTAAATATCAACGGCGTTCCTTCCAGTGGTAATGGCACTTCTTACTCCTCTCCTGTCATGACGGGTATGATTGCCTGTTTACTGCAAGGATATACCGAAAGAAATATACCTCATAGTGTAGAGGCAGTAAGAACGGCTTTGATTCATAGCGGCAACTCATTTAACGCGCCAACATCTCAACTTGGATATGGAATCCCAGATTTTGAATATGCCCTGAAGTTCCCCATGTTTGACAGTTTAAAGGAAGTAGAAGCTGCCAATTTTGAACTTATTTACAATCCTCAGGAAAAAAACATTCATATTCTGATGTTCAACCGCCAGGATGCAGCCGGCAAAACAATCCGGCTTTATTCAGCTACGGGTTGCTTAATGGCAACACAACAAATGAATGATGCAATCACCATATTGCCGGCAAACAATCTATCTGCCGGAATTTACCTTGTTTCTATTTCAGCCAATGGAAAAAATGAGACAAGGAAGATAATGATACATTAAATACAAGGACAGGTCGCGACCTGTCCCTACGCCAATAAATAACAATGAACTCTATAACGCTATCAGAACTTACGTCCCGAATTCAGGAAACCATACGCATGGGTTTCGATTCATCGGTGTGGATACGCGCCGAGATAAGCGAACTCCGCGAAAACCCCGGTGGACATTGTTACCTGGAATTTATAGAGAAAGACAGTGCGTCGGATGCTTTACTAGCCAAAACGAAAGCTACAATTTGGACAAGTACTTACCGTATGCTGAAACCCTATTTTGAGAGCAGCACAGGACAATCGTTACGTGCAGGCCTACAAGTACTGGTAGCGGTTTCGGTTGAATTTCATGACGTTTATGGTTTCAGTTTGAATGTGCGCGATATCGATCCCACTTTTACAATCGGCGAAATGGCTGCACGACGATTGAAAATTATTCGTCAATTGGAAGCCGATGGTGTCGTGGACATGAACAAGCAACTAGAGCTTGCTGAATTACCGCAACGATTAGCAATTATTTCGTCGCCCACAGCTGCCGGTTATGGCGATTTTAGCGACCAACTGAATAATGACCCATCACATTTTGGATTTTACTGTAAATTATTTCCTGCTATCATGCAGGGCGATCAGGCTGAAGCATCTATTATTTCTGCTCTTGAAAAAATATACGAGCACATCGAACTCTTTGATGTGGTGGTGATTATTCGGGGTGGTGGAGCAACAACCGATTTGGCTTGCTTCGATTCGTATGACTTAGCCATAAACTGCGCACAATTTCCTTTGCCCGTTATTTCCGGTATAGGTCATCAACGCGATATCTCTATTTTGGATATGGTGGCTCACACAAGCGTAAAAACGCCTACCGCTGCAGCAGAATTTCTGATTTCGAAAATGCAGGAGGCTGAGAATGTGGCTATCAACCTGATGGCAGACATTCAGAATCTTATTCGAAATAAAATTGATACTGAATTAAGGTATGTGGATCAAACGCAGATGCGCATTAAACAAACCTTACGCAGTTGGGTTGTACAGCGTTCGCATACTCTTGACAGACAGAAAAACCGATTGAAATCGGCAATTCGCATGCAATTGTTGCGGGAAAGCAACCGACTGCTTTTGCTCGGGAAAAACATTGAAACACATTCGCCCGCCTACTTATTAAAACATGGATACACAATTACAACTATAAACGGGAAACGAATTACATCCGCAGAACAAATAAAAACAGGCGATAAAATTCGTACTTTTGTGAGCAATGGGGATTTTGAAAGTAACGTAATTTAATTCCCGATAAAAAAACTTATCATGGCAAAAATTATTCTTGAAAATATGGAGTTTCATGCCTTTCACGGCTGTCTGGAACACGAACAGCAACTTGGCAATACCTTTATTGTAAGTGCAAGCATGGAACTGGATACAACTCAAGCAGGTAAATCTGATAATCTGGAGCATACACTCAATTACCAACTTATATATAATGTAATCCGTGCTCAAATGGGAATTCCATCGAAACTGATTGAACACCTTTGTCAACGAATACTTGACAATCTTTTTACTGATTTTCCTCAGATTCATTCGTTGGATGTCCGCTTATCGAAACTGAATCCACCGCTTGGGGGAAAAGTTGACCGAGTTACGATTGAGTTGAGCAAAAAAAGATAAGCAATATGTGTTTTTGCAAAAAAAATGTTTAAATATGTAGGTTTATGAATGAAGTTTACCTGCATTTCCAACCAAAATGATTACATTTGCACTCAACCTTTTGCAAAAAGTCAAACTATTACGAAGAACGCAGAATTTCCGCGTTCTTTTTTTTTGAATATAAAAGAAATACATACAATATGCCGACAAACGAGACTACACAAAGACACCCGAAAGGGCTTTATCTCTTATTTGTAACCGAAATGTGGGAACGTTTCAGTTACTACGGAATGCGTGCGCTGTTTATGCTGTTTATGATAAAAGCATTACTTTTCAATAAAGATTACGCATCGCAGATTTATGGAAGTTATACAGGGTTGGTTTATCTGACTCCACTGCTAGGAGGATATGTTGCTGACCGTTATTGGGGAAACCGTCGTTCCATTTTCTGGGGAGGTATGGTTATGGCATTGGGCCAATTCCTTATGTTTGCCAGTGCTTTATATTACACTCAAATAGACATTGCCAAATTCCTGATGTTTTTAGGTCTGGGCACACTTATCCTGGGTAATGGTTTTTTCAAACCCAACATTTCTACCATGGTGGGGCAGCTGTATGAACCGCACGACAGACGCAAGGATGCAGCATACACCATTTTTTACATGGGAATAAACCTGGGTGCAAGCCTTTCACCGCTTTGGTGTGGATTTGTGGGTGATACAGGTAATCCAGCCGATTTCAAATGGGGATTCCTTTCGGCAGGTATCGGTATGCTGATTGGAGTCGGAGTTTTTGAATTACTCAAAAATAAATACTTATCGACACCATCCGGAGAACAGATTGGATTGGTTCCAAAGAAACATTATGACCCGATTAGCAATGAGGTGGACATTCACGATACAAAATCAAAGAAAAAACTGATTGTATCGCTACTTGGTGGTTTATCCCTGTTTTTCCTATTTTCACTCAAATTCAGCTCATTCACAAACCCCGACATAAAACTATTTGCTGAAGCCGATTGGATTGGTTCGGCGATTTACGCCATTGGTATCGTAATGCTGCTATTTATCCTGACCGATAAATCTCTGACAAAAGTTGAGCGATTGAGAGTGATTGTGATATTCATTATATCGTTCTTTGTCATTTTCTTTTGGGCAGCCTTTGAGCAGGCAGGAGCATCGCTCACTTTCTTTGCCGATGAGCAAACCAACAGACATATTCTGGGATGGGAAATGCCGGCATCCTACTTTCAATCATTCAATGGCGTTTTTGTCGTTGTTCTGGCTCCAATTTTTGCTTGGCTGTGGACTAAGCTTGGAAATAAAGGAGTTGAACCAAGCTCACCCACCAAACAATCTATCGGACTATTTTTGCTCTCCATCGGATACCTTGTAATTGCGTTGGGTGTTCGGGGTATTGATCCAACTATGAAAGTAAGCATTCTGTGGCTTACCGGACTATACTTTATTCACACAATGGGCGAATTATGCTTGTCCCCAATTGGTTTATCGATAGTAAATAAGCTCGCACCGGCACGATTCGCGTCGTTATTAATGGCAGTTTGGTTTCTGAGCAATGCCGTTGCCAATAAATTTGCTGGAACATTGAGTGGACTTTATCCCGAAGCCGGCAGAACTAAAATGATTTTGGGTTATCAAATTACCACACTTTACGACTTCTTTATGGTTTTCGTACTGATATCGGGTATTGCCTCCATCATTCTCTTTAGCCTTTCAAAGTGGTTACAGAAACTTATGGGTGGAGTAAAATAAGGTAAAATCTTAAACAAAAAAAGTCAGGACATTGATAATATCGTCCTGACTTTTTTGTTTGATCCTGATTCCTTGTATTAAAGAATCCCTGCAATGTATTTTTCCAGTTTTATCAAATCTTTGGTGAAGTTCCGAATTCCTTCAGCCAGCTTTTCAGTTGCCATAGCATCTTCATTCATCATCCAGCGGAATGTCTTCTCGTCCATGTGAATTGGGCTAATATCCAGTTGTTTTGATTTTTCTTCATCTAATTTCTTTTCCAATATACCTTCGGAATTTTCAAGTTCTTTCAGCAATGATGGTGCAATTGTCAAAGCATCACATCCAACAATTTCTATAATCTCGCCTATATTTCGGAAGCTGGCTCCCATAACAATTGTATTATAACCGAATTTCTTATAGTAATTATAGATTTCCTGTACCGATTTCACGCCGGGATCTTCTGCACCGGGAATTTCAGAGACACCACGGTCTTTTTTATGCCAGTCGAGAATCCTTCCAACAAAAGGCGAAATTAACGTTACCTTGGCTTCAGCACATCGTACAGCCTGAGCCATAGAAAACAACAAAGTAAGGTTTCCATGAATTCCCTCTTTCTCGAGTGCTTCAGATGCTTTAATGCCTTCCCAGGTAGATGCAACTTTTATCAGTATGCGTTCTCGTGAAATACCGTTTGCCTCATAAAGCGCTATCAACTCACGTGCCTTGGCAATAGAAGCTTCGGTATCAAACGACAACCGGGCATCAACTTCGGTAGAAACACGCCCCGGTACAATTTTCAATATTTCAAGACCAAAGTTCACAGCCAGTTTATCCATGGCCTTACTTAGCTGAACTGCTTTATCATTTGATTGGTTCTTTGCATAAGAAATGGCATCGTCAATCAAAGTGCTGTATTTTGGATCCATTGCAGCTGCATAAATCAGCGACGGATTGGTGGTTGCATCAATAGGTTGATAAACGGATATTGATTCAAAATCGCCGGTATCGGCAACGACTTTCGTGTACGTTTTAAGTTGTTCTAATAAATTCATATTATAAGTTTTAGAAGGTAAAAATATTCTTGATCAAATAAACTATTTCGAATTTACCATCCAGTTAGAAAAAACATTCAGGTAATTCCAAAACGAAACAATCAGATTTTCAGGCGCCTTTGTTTCAAGCAAAACCTGTTTGTAACAATTGAGCCATATAACGCGTCCTTCTGCAGTAATTTTGAAATGACTGTGACGGTTAGCCAACATCGGTCTGCCTCTATTGTTATTAAAGTACTCAGGACCTCCCATAATCTGAACCATAAAATCGGCTGAATTTCTCTTCGAATTCTCTAATCCCTCAGTTGATTCTGGAAAAAGATGTTTTATCTCACTTTTTTGAAGCAAATCGTAATGTTTGCTCACCATATCACGAACTCCTGCCTCTCCCAGTACCTTCAAAAACTCAGGATCAGGCTTTGTAACCTGAGGCCGTTCTCCAAACTCATAACTATTTATTTGTAAATTCATTGTTGCATAATCTTTTCTACACTAACTGATTTTACTAACATTTTGTTTAAAAAGATATACTTTTTTTTCATTCAAGTGCCTCTTTCTGTCCTTTTTAAAATAAACAAGACGACCAACAGTCAACCACTGAGGAATTGAATATTAATTTGTCAACAAATATAAATGTTTACAGTTAAAGCAAATTCTTAATCTATTTTTGTTCGAAATTATTGCGACGTATTAAGTGGCACTTTAAATGACAGTGTTTTTAATCTGGTTTTAGAATTTATCAATCAAAATAAATAATCAAATAAATCAATAGCAATGAGAAGAATTACATTCCTTACAATCTGCGTTTGCCTTTTCGGCCTAATGCAATCTCAAAATGTCAGTTATAATAAAGTAATTGAAAATACCAACCTTACCTGGATTAAATTCACGACAACCGATGGACTACCCTCTAATGCTATTAAAGATATTCTATTTGATAAAAATGGTATTCTTTGGATTGCAACTACTTCCGGTGTTTCGAAATACAATGGAACAACTTTTCAGAACTATACTACGGTAGATGGATTGCACTCCAATGCTATTGGCCGATTGTATTGTGATAACCAAAATCGGGTTTGGGCGATTGGCGACTATTCAAGTCCCGGACTAAGTATTTATAATGGCACATGGCAAGCCTTTAATAAAAATAGTTCTGTTCCAAAGCCGGGCTTTCTTTTTCAGGATGTTGATAATAACATATACATTACCGAAGGCGAAGGGAAAATTTACAAATACAATGGCACTCAGGTCGATTCTCTGGTACAAACTCCTGACAAGCGAGTTTCGAGTGCAATATTTGACCAAAACGGTATCATGTGGGTGGTATCGGGTGAGAAATTGCTAAAGTATAGTGGCTCTACTCTTATTGAAACAAAAATACTCACTTCGAATGGTGTTGGAAGCTTTTATTTGATTGAAAAAGACAAATTAGGTAAACTTTGGCTCATAATGGGTAACTCACTTTACAAATCCAACGATTTTGCAAACTTCAGTTTAGTAGGAACTACCTATAATTACTACATGGATATTGCTTTTGACAGCAATAACAATGCTTATTTCGGTCGATACAGTAAAGCAAATGGTGGATTAAAAACTTACAATGGAACTAGCTGGGGCGAATATACAGGATCAAATGGCTTGACTAGTTCAACAGTTCAATCAGTTGCAATAGCTCCAAATGATAAAGTATGGGCTGGTGCCGACGATGGATTATATTATTCGAATGAAGTGCTAACAACAACAAGAAATATTAACGAGAGTCAACTCAAATTATTTCCAAATCCGGCAACTACCCAATTCAGCATCAAAGATAACGCTGGGATTACTTCGGTTTCAGTTTCAGATTTAACAGCAAAAACCTTTATTCAAAAGAAAATAGTTGAAAATGAAAAAATTAATATTTCTTCATTACAAAAAGGAATTTATATTGTGAGAATAATTACTGAAAATGCTCAATCAGAAAACAGTATACTGATAAAACAGTAATCCCATAGATACTAAATTCTTAAATCCATTCGAAGTTTTTTTTAAATATTAACCCAATAATTTAATTATTATGAAAACAAAAGCACCAAAAGTCATTCTGATGCTGGCAATTGCATTTTGTTGCGTTAGCGCCGGCTCTCAAAATTTAAACATTGGCAATTTCGTATCACTAAAAGTTTCGAACAACGTAATTTATGTTGCTGGTCAAAGTGGAATTGCAGCATTAAAGCCCGATTTAACTGTATTATGGGAAAAACAACTCCCTGAAACAACTATCCGTTTGTTGGAAATTAATGATGGAATGATTGCGTACAGCAGCTATGTTTATGCAGGTCGGAAAGGACAAATGTTTAGCAGTTTTAGTTCACTTTGGGACAAAGTAACATTCACCGACAATCAATTAGGTGCTATCGATTTGAATGGCCAGCAAAAATGGAATTCAACATTGAATGGAGGCTCCAAATTATCTGTTCCTGCTATTGGTAGTGGCATTGTGACAGTAATGAGCAACGACACTCTTTATATCTTTGATGCAGCTAATGGGGCACTCAAAACAAAAACATTTAATAGTATGAAATTTTTGTTGGGGAAATCTATTAAAGACCATGCACTTCCAAACCAACCGCTTATTACTAAAGATGCAATCTACACGGCCTCACCATTTAAATTCTCAAAATTAGATTTAGATGGCAAAATACTGAAACAAAAAGACATGTATGGTGTATTTTCGCAACTACCCGTAATGACAGTTGCACCGTTATTGTTTGACAACAAAATCTTTGTTGCGAATGCTCCAACCGGCCAACGTGGGCAAAAAGATGGTGTAGCACGACTTTTCTCTATAAAAGATAATTTGGACAAAGAATGGGATGAATATGTAGATATGAAAGGACAAACAGGTGTCAGTTCATTAACACATAATAGCAAAGCACTTTTTGTTGCAACCAATTTTGATGTAATGGCCTTCAATGTCAAAGGTAAAAAACTGTGGGAAAACAACAAAGATATTGGGCTTCCACTGCTTAGAGGAGTGAGATACAGTGGGAATATGGGTGTGAAAAATTCGGATGGTAATTTTCTTTGTGCCGACGAAAATGCTGTTTATATCGCAAGTGGAAAAAAGGTAAAGAAG
>Ga0302215_10000601_pt1 | contig 26393 bp, 18 predicted proteins | sample II_Fen_N3_1_FD_194580 | JGI IMG/M metagenome (GOLD analysis project Ga0302215, IMG submission 194580) | Peat permafrost microbial communities from Stordalen Mire near Abisko, Sweden - II_Fen_N3_1 | ecosystem: Environmental > Terrestrial > Soil > Wetlands > Permafrost | place: Sweden: Abisko... | reverse complement strand
GTTGTTTTTGACAATGAAATGACACGGTCTAAAGTTCATTTTTATGAATCAATTCAAAAGCATAAAGTTGAATTGAGAATAAACTCAACATTATGAAAAGTTCAGAAAATAATGATCGCCTGAAAGAAGCTGTGCAATTATGCACAATTCATGTTGAGCGAATGAGTTTTGCATATAAAAAAATAAAGTATCATTTTCCTTTAACAGAAGAACATTTCATTCAAATTGTACCTGAAGAATTAAGTTACTTCGATCAATTGATATTTCGGTTTTCAAAGTTACAGTATTGTATGGGCGGAAAACTTTTTCCTGCTTTACTTGAAAACCTGGGCGAAGAAACAAAAGGGATACCATTTATCGATCTGCTGACTAAATTAGAAGAGTTGAATTTACTTGAAAACTCAAGGGACTGGCTTTTATTAAGGGAAACAAGAAATATCGTGACTCATGAATACCCTTTCATTACCAGGGAAGTCATAGATGGTCTAAATCTGTTAAGCGATCATTATGAGTTAATTCTTTCGATATGGTCGAAAAATGCTGAGTTTATTAAGAAACGTTTTTTTCAATAGTAGGTGAGAGGTGAGTAGGCAGTTCCGCGTTTGAAGAGTTTGAAGAGTTTGAAGAGTTTGAAGAGTTTGAAGAGTTTGAAGAGTTTGAAGAGTTTGAAGAGTTTGAAAGGTTTTAAGAGTCCCGTAAATGCGGGATGTTGAAAACTCCATTTGAAGTGTTCCGGATGTTGTAAATCAGGGCTATCAAAAATTCATTTTGATAAAAGAAAGAATCCCTACTTGTTAGAGAATTTACAGAGAAATAAAAAATAAAGAAAAAATAAAAATAAAAATAAACAGACTGGTATGGGCCTTGAAAGCTACCTTTTTGAATAAATTCCGGAGTAACAACCGGAATAGAATGTAAATCCCTGTCAGCGGTTAAGAGCCCTGGCGAAATGAAAGATTAGATTTTTTTGATACAGATCGCTTCATAACGATCATTGATTACGTATTTGATTAACTTTTTCCTTTTTCTAGATAGATATTTCAGATTTTACCCTTCATTCATTGCTTCCCATGGGAGTGACGAACATTGTCGCGTTCCGCGTTCTGCGTTCCGTGTTCTGCGTTCCGCGTTCCGTGTTCCGCGTTCCGTGTTCCGTGTTATGCGTTCCGTGTTATGCGTTCCGTGTTATGCGCTCCGTGTTATGCGCTCCGTGTTCAGCGTTCCGTGTTCCGTGTTCCGTGTTCCGTGTTCCGCGTTAGGGTTAAATGATTTATCAATGTTATTTATTATTTTCCAATTTTTTTTTAAGATTTCAACTAGTAAACAATTATTTATTTAACTTTTATTGAAAATTTGGTAGGGTTAAAGAATATAAAAAACGAATGTTTTTAAATAATGGTTCAGTTTTCATATTAACATAAAATATCATTTTAATATAAATTATCATCCTTTATATTGAATTACATACTACGACTTTATACCTATGAAAATCCTACTTTAAAAAGAAATAATAACACTTTTTATGTACTTCTAATAAAATAAAGGGTAGTAATTTTACTGTAGTAATCTTTCACAGTGATTAACGATTGGTGATTAGTGTTAGTGATTTGTGATTAACGATTAGTGATTAACGATTTATACCGGTTTGAAAATTTACCGGATATAGATTGATATTTATAAAACTGTTTGAAAGTATTCTTCTTTTGGGTAACGAAATTGAGGGATTCAACCAGTTAAGATTCAAAAAAGCATTACCCCCAATGGGAGTGACGAACATCGTCGTGTTCCGTGTTCCGCGTTCCGCGTTTTGCGTTCCGTGTTCCGTGTTCCGTGTTTCGGGTTTGAAGTTCAGTAAAAAAGGGATGTTGAATTCTATATTTGAAAAGTTTCGCTTTCCGGATTATGATTGTAAGTAGATGGATCAATATTAAGTTAGTTGATTTCAATAACGGGACGTTACTACTTCTCATTGGCTGATGTGGTGATATAAGGATAAGAGAAATAGGAGCACTAAGAAGTTGAATAAAGTCAAATTAAAATTAATTCATAGAAAATAAAATTTCACGTAAATAGATTTATACATTCTGAAAGTCTGTATTTTCAATTGTAAAAAGAATATTGAATTTTGAACTCTGAATACTGAATTTTGAACTCTGAATACTGAATATTGAACTCTGAATACTGAACAATGAATACTGAACACTTTACTCTAACCCTGTAACCCGTAACGCAGAAACCGTAACACAGAACCCTGAACGCAGAACCCTGAACGCGGAACGCGGAACGCTGAACACGGAACGCGGAATGCAGAACACGAAACGCGGAACACGAAACGCGGAACGCTGAACGTTGAACCCGTAACTTTTTAAACTTCAAACATCAAACCTTTCAAACTTCTTAGATTAAACCTTTCTAACATTTAAACTATAAATTTATGTCTTCTAACAAATCAACACTTTCACTGTTTTTAATTCTGTGTGTTCTTCTGCTGAGTTCATGCGCTCCGGTAAAGAATATCGCTTATTTTCAGAAAATTGATTCAGCTGCCGATTCTGCCCGGATGCAAAAATTTTCTTCCGATTTATATGATGCCCGTATCAAACCGAAAGATTTATTAAGCATTACGGTGGTTACTACCCAACCTGAGGTTTCAAGAATCTATAATTTGCTTACACCACAAATATCGGATGTTACTAATAATAATATTACTTCAATTCCAACCCTTCAGACGTATTTGGTTGCAAACGATGGAACCATTAACTTTCCGGTAGTTGGGATTCTAAAAGTTTCAGGGATGACTCGTGAAGAAATGAAAACTTTGATACAGGGTAAAATTGCCTCCTCTTTTAATAATGAACAACCTATTATAACCATTCGAATCATCAATTATGCGGTGAATGTAGTAGGAGAAGTGATGCGACCGGGAAAGTTCAATACGGTTAATGAACGTATGACTATTTTTGAAGGATTGGCGCAAGCCGGTGATCTGACTATCTTTGGAAAACGCGAAAATGTAAAAGTATTGCGTGAGAATGCCGATGGATCAAAAAAGTACATAACTGTCAACCTGAATGATAAGGATATTATTTTTTCACCGGCCTATTACCTGGAGCAAAACGATGTGGTGTATGTAGAACCCAATGGTGCCAAATCAAGGACTTCCAGAATCGGCACGCAAGAAACGTTAACAATTTCTGCTCTGTCAGTCGTACTTTCACTAACCAGCATCATTGTCAATGTTTTAAATAAGTAACGATTCACTACCATTAGCTTTTACTGATGTAAAGTTCGTTAATGAATAATTTAAACACTCCAACCTGAAAGAGCATTAAGTATCCTTATAAAATGCTGATTTCATATATATTTTCTCTTACACAAATTCGTTTAATTCGTTTAATTCGTATCATTCGTATCATTCGTATTTATCTGTGTAAATCATTTTCTAATAATCTGTGTAAATCATTTTCTAATAATCTGTACAAATCCAAATTCATCATTTAATTTATCTATATGAATCATTACTACGAATCTGAAGAAGAAGAAGAAAAAGAACAACCGATTGATATTCTGGGCCTGTTTTTTAAATACCTTTCCTATTGGAAACTCTTTTTAGCATCCCTGATCATCTGTGTGATATTGGGCGTTTTATACCTGAAAACAACTACTCCTGTTTATGAAGTTTCATCCTCCGTTTTACTAAAAGACGATAAAAAAGGAGGTGGTATGGCTGAACTGGGTGCATTAAAAGATTTAGGTATGCTTGACGTTAAAAACAATGTAGACAATGAGTTGGAGGTGTTAAAAACATCTAATCTAACGGAACAGGTTGTGCGTGATTTGGGTCTTTATGTTAGTTATACTGAAATAGGTACATTTAGTAATACTTATCTTATTAGTTCAGAAAGTCCAATTCAAGTTTATTTGCCTGAAGCCGTCTTAGATACATTGAGTCAACCCATAGAATTTGAATTTTCTGTTTTGCCCAAGAATGAATTAGAAATTAATGGTACTTATAATGACAAAGATTTTAGACTAAAAGTATCTTCAAAAGATTCAATATTTGTGCTACCCTGTGGAAAAATTCATTTTAAAAGAACAGGATTAAAACCACCCATTACCAAGACATTTGGAATAAGTATTCAAAATACAGTAAAAAAAGCTGAGGATTTTTTAGGTAAAATGACAATGGAGTTAACATCCAAAACAACTTCTGTAGTTAATATTACACTAAAAACAACAAATATTCAACGAGGAAAAGATTTTCTGAATAAACTGATTGAAGTATACAATCGGGAAGATATGAAAGATCAGAACCTGGTAGCCAGTAATACAGATGTATTTGTTGAAAACCGTCTCCAATCATTAACTACGGAACTCAAAGATGTTGAAACACAAGTTGAAAATTATAAACAAAAGCAGGGTTTGACAGATATCCAATCGGAAGCAGGTTTATTTATTCAGAAAACCGGTGCGTATGAAGAAAAACAACTCGAAATAGAAACACAACTTGCCATTGTATCTGATATTGATGCATATATAAATAAAAAAGAAAACCGGTATAAGTTGCTTCCGGCAGGAACCGGTATACAGAGTGAGAATCTGAATTCGTTAATTAATGAATTCAATAAATTAATATTGGATAGAAACAGACTTTCACGTACAGCATCACGAACCAATCAATCCCTGATGGATCTGACAGCTCAGATTGATGGCATGTTCAGCACTGTACAAGCAAGTATTCGGAACGAAAAACGAAATTTACAAATAACCAGTCGTGATTTAGAAAAAAAAGATCGTGAAAATGCAGGTCGCATCAAAGCCATTCCTAGACAGGAACGAGAATATACAGAAATTAAAAGGCAACAAGGAATCAAAGAAGCCCTGTACCTGTTTTTGCTACAGAAAAAAGAAGAAAATTTTCTTAATATGGTAGTAGTTGTCCCTAAAGCAAAAATAATTGACACTGCCCGTAGTAATGGGATACCTGTATCACCTAAAAAACCGATTATTTTGTTGCTGGCTATTATATTAGGTTTTGCTTTACCAATTGCAGGTTTGTATATCAGTAATTTGTTACGTTATCATATTGAAAATAAAGAAGAGTTAATTAAATTATCCGTTGTCCCTGTATTGGGTGAGATTGCTAAAAGTGAACAGACGGGCAATATTATTATCCGTGAAAACAGTACTAACCGGTTTACAGAGATGTTCAGGTTACTCCGCACGAATCTGTTGTTTGTATTAGGGGATCCGGGTCAAAAAGTAATCAATGTGGTTTCGAGTATTGGTGGGGAAGGAAAAACCTTTATTTGCATTAACCTGGCGATGAGTCTGGCACTGCTGGATAAAAAAGTGCTTATCATCGGGCTTGATGTACGTAAACCGAAACTGGGTGAATATATAGGTATGGAAAATAAAACCGGGATTACATTGTACCTGTCAGGGAACCTGGAAGAGAAAGAACTGATCCGTCCTTCAGGTATTCATCCAAACCTTTCTATTATCACTGCAGGACCTGTACCACCAAACCCAGCTGAGTTAATGGCGAAACCGGCATTGGATAAATTGATTTCTGATTGCAAGGAAAAATTTGATTATATCATTCTGGATACCGCCCCGATTGGGATCGTCTCAGACAGTTATGCCCTAAACCGGTTTGCGGATGTGAACCTGTATATTGTTCGTGCAGATTATACCCCGAAGAAGAATATAGATGATGCCACCATGCTGTTTAAACAAAAAAAATTGACCAGAATGTATTTTATATTGAATGCCGCTGATTTCCAAAAAGCATCTTATCGCTACGGATATGGAAAGAAATACGGTTATGGATATGGGAATAAGTATGGTTACGGATATGGCTATGGTTATGGTGAAGAAAAATAAATTATAGGTTGAAATTTATGGTTGCTTTTATAACATCATGCATCAAATCTTTTAAATGTTCTTTCTACAATATTAATACTTAAAAAATAAAAGAATTGTCTTCAGATAATAATAAAAGAATAGCAAAAAACACTCTTTTCCTTTATTTTAGAATGTTGCTTACTATGGCAGTATCTTTATATACAGTAAGAGTTGTTTTAGATACTTTAGGGACGGTAAATTATGGAATTTACAATGTCGTAGGAGGAATAGTTGTAATGTTTAATTTCCTAAGCAACACAATGGCTTCAGCTTCTCAACGGTTTTTTTCATTTGAATTAGGTAGAAATAACCTGGAGTCGTTAAAAAAAACATTTAATATGTGTATGGCTATATATACAATATTAGCTATAATTATATTAATTCTAGCCGAAACTGTTGGTTTATGGTTCTTAAATACACATATGAACATACCAATTGAACGAATGGATGCAGCCCGATGGATATATCAATTTTCTGTATTCTCTTTTATGATGACTATGTTCACTATACCATATGATGCCTCCATAATTGCACACGAGAAAATGAAAGTTTATGCTTATATAAGCATTATTGAAGTAGTGTTAAAATTAATTATCGTTTATTTGATCGTTTTGTTTCCTTTTGATAAATTAAAACTTTACGCGATACTAATGTTTTCAACCACTACAATTATTACTTTTATTTATAGAACTTATTGTATACGTAAATTCATCGAGTGCAGAATTTCATTCTCCTGGGATAAATCTATATTTAAGGAATTAGTTAGTTATTCAGGATGGAATTTATTTGGAGCATTATCAAGTGTATTTAAAACACAAGGAATAAATATTATTTTAAATATGTTTTTTGGACCTACTGTAAATGCTGCAAGAGGTGTTGCTTATCAGGTAAATGGTGCAATATTGAATTTCGGAAATAATTTTTATACAGCAGTTCGACCGCAAATAATAAAATCATATGCATCCAATAAACATGATGAAATGATGAAATTAGTTTTTCAGAGTACAAAATTTTCTTATTATTTACTTTTAATATTGTCAATACCCGTTTTACTAGAACCAAAATTTATATTGGGTCTATGGTTAAAAGAGATTCCAAATTATACTTCAATTTTTATTCAGTTAGTAATAATAGACACTTTAATTGAATCATTAGCTAACCCAATAGTAACTTTAGTTCAGGCATCTGGGAAAGTTAAATGGTATCAAATTATTGTTGGCGGGGTACGAATATTGAATTTACCAATAGCATATTTTTTCCTTTATTTAGGTTATCAACCAGAATCTGTATTTTATGTATTAATTATAATTACAATTCTTTGCAATATTGCAAGAATAATTATTGTTAAAAACATCTTAGTTTTCGATTTGAAAGGTTATTTGAAGAATGTATTTTTCGTTATTCTTCTTGTAACATTGATTTCATTTATGGTTCCAAAAATAGTTCAAAATTGCTGGGACACAATTTTACCAATAAAGTCTATTATTATAATAATAATCACATTAATAAGCTCTATAGTTTCAATAATCTCAATAGGAACTTCAAAGAATGAAAAATATTTTCTTTATAAAATTATCACTAAAAAAATTAAATTTAATTTAAATCAAGATTGAAATGGGACCACTTATTATAGCTGAAATTGGCTGCAATCATAAAGGTGATATGCAAATTGCCAAAGAAATGATTTTAACTGCTTCAACATATTGTAAAGCAAATGTAGTTAAATTTCAAAAAAGAAATAATCGTGAATTACTTACCCCGTCGGAATATAATTCACCACATCCAAATCCTATTAATTCATTTGGACAGACTTATGGTGAACATAGAGAATTTCTTGAGTTTGATTTAGATCAACACAAGCAATTACAAAAATGGTGTAATGAGTTTAATATAGAATATTCTACTTCTGTTTGGGATGTAACATCAGCTAAAGAAATTTGCACATTGAAGCCCAGAATGATTAAAATACCTTCAGCATGTAATCTCAATAAAGCAATGTTAGAATATTTATGTGATAATTTTGAGGGAGAAATCCACATATCATTTGGAATGACCAGTAAAAAAGAAGAAGAAGAAATTATATCATTCTTTGAAGCCAAAAAAAGAAACAATGATTTAGTAATTTATAGCTGTACTTCAGGATATCCAGTACCTTTTTATGATATTTGCTTACTTGAAATCAGTAGATTAAAAAAACTATATGCACAAAGAGTTAAAGCTATAGGTTTCTCAGGACATCACTTAGGAATTGCAGTAGATTCTGCAGCTGTTGCACTGGGAGCACTTTGGATAGAAAGACATTATACATTAGATCGAACTTGGAAAGGTACTGATCATGCAGCTTCATTAGAACCAGATGGATTGAGAAAACTCGCAAGGGATTGTAAAGCTGTATATAATGCTCTACATTATAAAGATAGAGATATTTTGGATATTGAAAAAGTTCAAAGAGATAAATTAAAGAAGAATCAAATAAAATGGGAAAAATAATTTCTTTTATACCAGTACGAGGTGGCAGCAAATCCATACCGCTAAAAAATATCAAATTGTTTTGCGGTAAACCACTTGTATATTGGAATATATTGGCTTTACAAAACACTAAATTGGTTGATGAAATTATTATTGCAACAGATTCGGATGAAATAGAGAAAACTGTTATTGATTTCTCTTTTGATAAGGTTAAGATATATAGACGTCTACATGAAAATGCAGGAGATGATGCAACTACAGAAAGTGTAATGTTGGAGTATATTAACAAATATAATTTAGCTAAAGAAGATATTTTCATTTTAGTTCAAGCCACTTCTCCGCTAACAGAATCCAAACAATTTGCCGAAGCATTAGAATTATATTTTAAAGGAAACTATGATTCAATACTTACTTGTGTTCGAAGTTTCAGGTTTTTTTGGAATGAAGATGGTACTCCAAAAAATTATGATTATCGGAAAAGACCTCGCCGTCAAAATTTCAAGGGTGAATTAATGGAAAATGGTGCTTTTTATATTAATACTGTTGCTAATATAATTCAAAATGAAAACCGCATTAGCGGGCGAATTGGAATTTATGAAATGCCCGAATATACAGCTATAGAAATAGATGAAGCTGATGATTGGATTATATTAGAAAATTTGATGAATAAATATAATCGATCCAAAATACTAAATAAAAAAATAAAATTATTTTTAACAGACGTTGATGGAGTAATGACCGATGGTGGTATGTATTACTCTGAAAGTGGAGATGAAATGAAGAAATTTAATACCCGTGATGGGATGGCATTTCAATTATTACATGATGCGGGTATAAAAACAGGGATCATTACTTCTGAATCCACTAAGATAGTTGAAAACAGAGCAAAAAAACTAAAAGTGGATTTCCTTCATCAAGGTAAACGAAATGGTGGAAAATTAGCAGCTGTTAAAGAAATATGTGAAAATGAAGGATATAAATTAGATGAAGTGGCATATATAGGTGATGATATCAATTGTTTTGAATTATTGAGCAATGTTGGAAAGGCAGCTTGTCCAGTTAATTCGCAATTAAAAATTAAGAATATTTACGGTATTAATATTTTAAAGCTGAAAGGTGGAGAAGGAGTAGTTAGAGAGTTTTGTGACTTGTTACTAGATAATTATTTAATTTAAACAATGATGAAAATATTATTTATTGGTGATTTTAGACCAGCTCAAAATTATGGGAGTATTGCTACTACCGAAACTCTTCAGAAATTGTTGTTTGAAGTAATAGATGAAAATTGTGAAGTGAAATATATTGATAGGAGAAGCTATGATAGAGCTACTCCAATAAATGGATTTATTGAAACTCATTCTTTAAAGGATAAAATAAAACAAAATATACCTTCCAAATATAAAAATAAATATTCTAAATTTAAATCAATTTTTAAATCTCCTCTAACTACGTTATTAAGAATTGACTCATTGCATATCCCATACCGATTGTCTTTATTTGAAAAATTTTATACTAAAATTGAAAATTGTGAAATTCTTCAATTTGAAAAAAACTTAATAAATTGGTCCGATATAGTTTTTATTAATGGTGAAGGCACTATTGTTAACGGTACAGACAAGTTTGGTATATATAATGGTGGTGGACGATACACTCTTTTTTTAGCATGGCTTTCAAAATTTAAGTATAATAAACCAACTTGTTTGGTTAACCATACTGTCGACCCAGGAAATTCAGATGCTGACGAAATGATAGCTTATATTTATCCCGAATTAGATTTTGTAAGTGTTAGAGAACCATTATCATTGAAAAAATTAAATGAAATTAAAGTATTTAATGCAAAGTATATTCCAGATTCTTTATTTTCATATATACCAATAACTAACTGGAAACCAAATGAGGCAATATTAAGTCAAATTGATTTTTCAAAACCATATATTTGTATAGGGGATTCTACCGGAATAAGAGAAAATGCATGGCAAAAATCTGCAAAATGGGATACCTATTCTGTATTAACTGAATTAATTTGTGAATTAAAAAAGATATTTCCACAAATAGTATTTGTTGATGGTTTTAATGGGAGTCATAAAATAATAAATGAGATAATAAAAAAGAATAAATTAGGATATGTAAATTTAAAAAATTGTAATCATAATGATTTATTTTATGTCTTAAAAAGCTCTGAGCTTTTTATTTCAGGTAGATGGCATTCTTCAATAATCTCATTATTGGCAAATACACCCATTCTATTATGGGGATCAGATAGTCATAAAACAAAAGCATTATATAGTATTATTGATTACTCTTATCCATTTTTTGAAACGAATACATTGCCTATTCATATCGAAGATATAATATTATGCTCAAAAGATATTTTGTCAAATAAGATTAATGTTAAAAATGAGATTAAAAATAAAATTGAAAATATCTCTAAGCAAAGCTATGATAATGTGTTGTTCATTAAAGAATATTTGAATAACAAAAAGATTTGAATTTAGTATTTGCTATAGATAATTGAATTTAGTAATCTGGAATATATTAAATTTATTGAATATCATTATTTATATTATCATTATTTGTTTTCTGTTTTAGTCCTAAGATAAAAGAATAAATAGACATTTCTTAGACATTAAATTGAAAATTATAAAATTAATATTATATTAAAATTATAAACGAGAACATGAAAAAAATTTTAAAGTTTTTATGAAGAAAAATATAGCTTTTGTAGCAAATGGTCAAAAGTTGCAATTTTTTGATTTAATAGGTCAAAATATTCAAGAGAAGAATAATGAAATTCACATATATTGGATATGTGTTGCTAAGCATCAATATGATTATCTGTTATCGAGAGGGTATAAAGTAGAAGATATTCTTTTAATCAATTGGGATATATTAAAAGGTAATGGGAAATCAATTGGAGAGTATAAATTAAATGAATTAGCATCTGTTGACAGAAAATTAAAATATCATTTTAATGATGGAATAAAATATCTGACTTTAATACAATCTCTATTTTATTCCTTTGTAGAAGATAAATCACTTCACTACATTTTTGGTGAAACTACCTGGGCACACGAAATATTAATGAGCAGAATTTGTTTAGATAAATTTGCAAGTAAATGTCACTATTTACATCCTCAATCAATTCGTATTCCAAATGGAAGGTTTGCATTTATGGATTCAGAATTTCAAAATAACATATTTTCCCCAAGTGAATTTTTACAATCGGAAAAAGATTTAAATAAATTCGATATTCCCTTAATTCCAATTGTACCACAGCGAGTAGCTGATGTTGCAAAAGATGTGAAAAGTTCATTAAGTTGGAAATATCGGATAAAACGCATTGTCGATTTTTTTATATTTAATAGGCTTAAAGACAATGGATATGATAGTTTACAGGGATTAAAAGATTCACTTTGGATTCGAATAAAAAAATTTTGGCAGATAGAATTAAATAAGTTATATTATACAAAAATATTTAGGAAAAAACCCATAACATATTTAGAAAACAAGAAATTTTTCTTAATTACGCTTCACATGCAACCTGAAGCTTCAATTGATGTGGTAGGAAGATATTATGAAGATCAATATCAATTGATAAAAAATGTTTGGAGAATTTTGCCAAATGATTACTATCTTGTCGTTAAAGAACATACCAATGCAATTGGTAATAGAGGTAGGTCTTTTTTTAAAAAATGTGTGTCATTAAAAAATGTAATAATAGTTAATGAATTAGAAAGTTCTCATATTCTATTAAACAAGGCTGAATCTGTTTTTACGAATAGTGGAACAATTGCATTAGAAGGTGCTTTATTTAACAAGGATGTTTTTGTTTTTAGCAATATATTTTTTGATAAATTAAGTAAATGCCATAAAATCACACTCGAAGATTTGAAATTTACAAAAAATTATTTTCAGTTGATTGAATCATGCAAAGAAAAGGATAAAAATAAATTATCATTAGACGAATATTCAAAATATATTATTAGAAGTAGTTTTGATGGGATAATTGACCCTCATAAGAATTCAATTTATTTCACAGATAATGAAAATATTGAAAAAATTGCGAATAGTTTTTTGATGCTTCTACTTAGCAATACTTTAGAATATAAATAAATGGAATATTATAAGAAGAATAAGTACTTGTTATTTTCTTTAGCACTTATATTTAGTGGTTTTTTATCATTAAAAAGTATAAATGATAATTTAATTAATCCAATTCAAGCAATTACGATTTTTACTATATTACTTTACATAGTACTGAGTAAATCATTCAATAGGACATCAAATCTTTTTCTAAAAAATTATGTCTTGCTCTTTATGTTGTTTCCCTGGATTAGTATTATACCTGCATATTTTTCGCATAGTCAAACTCCAATTGAAAGCGCACATGTTTTATTTAATATTACAGGAATTTTTTTGTTGTATTTTTATTTTAAAAGAGTCAACATATCACAACGAGATATGTTAAAAATATTATTTATATTTGCATTTATTTACACATTTATTGAATTGGTTCAACAAATTACATATCCCACATATTGGTTTGCAGGTAGAACAGAATCAGAATCAACTGGAAAGCTAGAAATTAGGCTTGGTATGTATAAGTTTTATATGACAGGAATTAATTTGTTAATCATTCCTTTGTTTTATAGTTGGGAAATTTTATTAAATAAAATCACAAGATACCGATTATATTCTTTTACTTTTTTTGTAATTGGATTATATGCTTTTTTAGCAAGAAAAATGTTATTTGCTTTTATAATCACTATTGTAATTTCTTTTTTTATTCGAAAAACAATTAAATGGTATTATTGGATTGGTTTAATATCAATTTCAATAGTTTTTTATTTTAATTCAGATAAAATATTTGGTAATTATTTTCAAACAACGCAATCTGAATTAAACGATGAAGATTTTGTAAGGTTTAAATCAACAAATTATTTTTTACACTATTTTGATAATTCAATGTGTGTTTTTTTGGGAAATGGAAAAGATTATGAACCTTCAGTTTATGGTAAATTTATTAGTTCATTAAAGGAAAGTTTAGGATTTTATAGATCAGATATTGGAGTTTTTGCACATTTTAGTTATTATGGAATTTTAGGATTAATTCCAATAATTTTATTTATAATATTTATATTGCGTAAATGGGAAAAAATTCCTTTTTATATTAAACTTTATTTTATTTATAATTTGATACAGCTACCGATAGCATTTCCATTAAATTCAGTTATAGGATCATTTACATTCGTAATAGTAATTTATCTTATTGAATTAGATTTCCAAAAACGATTAATTTTAAATTCTCAAAAAAGGAATGAAAAATTTTTGAAAAAAAAGTTATTGAATAACTTAGATCAAAATATCAAATTTCCTAAATTATTAATTTAATTTATACTTGATCTTCTAATTTTTTTCAGTCGGAAAATATATTATAGATTTTACACTTGAAATTATATATATATATGAAAATAGTCTATTTATCAAATAATTTTATTGAAGGAAATGGAGGAGGTAATTTTGCAACAAGGGCGTTTGTAAATGCTTTTAGTGAAATCGCTAATGAATGTATACTGTTTTATCCGGATAAAGGACAAAACATTAAAGAATTTGTATCTGAAAAAACAATTTTAAAAGGAATTTCAAATACTAATAGCAATTTAGTGAAATTATTTAAAATCTATACTGGCAAAATAAATTGGTATTCTACTAAAGTTCTATCTTTAATAAAAACTTATAATCCTGACATTGTAATTTTCGATGGAAGCAGAACTTCATTTGGATTGATTAAAAAGATTAAATCTCAAGGCAAAAAAGTAATTACAGTTCATCATAATTATGAAATCGAATATTTTAAAGGTACTCAACCTCCATTTCTTTGGAGAATTCCTTTTATGTTCTATATGAAAATAGCAGAAAGAGATTCAGTAATACTTAGTGATCTTAATTTGACATTAACTGATCAGGATTTACATTTATTGCAATTTCATTATGATACTCAAAAAGTTGCGAATATCGAAAAATTAGGTTGTTTTGAATCAGATTCAACTATATTTTCTTATGAAAATATAGTTGACCAAAACATGTTAAATTTAAAGAATAATTTATGTTTTGTTTTAACAGGTTCTTTAGGATCGTATCAAACAGAGATTTCTGTTTTACCATTTTTAGAAAATGAATATCCTGAATTAATTAAAAGATTTCCACAGAGTAAACTTATTATAGCAGGTAGTAACCCTTCGAATAAATTGACAACTATTTGTTCCAGTTTCCCGTCTATAGAATTAATCCCAAATCCGGAAAATATGCAGGAAGTTATAGATCAGGCAGATATTTATATTTGTCCTACTTGTGTAGGCGGAGGTTTGAAATTAAGGGTTATGGACGGGTTAAAAGCAGGATTACCTGTATTGACACATTCAGTTTCAGCAAGAGGTTATGATGATTTTATCAAGGCGGGTATTTTGTATGTTTATTATGATAAAAACTCATTTATTACTAATCTTGAAAAAATTGTCGCAGGAATTCATATAAACAAATTCAATAAAAAGATGATTCAAGAGCTTTATATTTCATTGTTTTCATTTGATGCTGGTGTTACTAGATTAAAGAAAATATTGGAAGATAAACAAATATTAAATACAAACTTTTAAATATGAAAAAAGTATTAATCGTTCAAAAATCCATTGCACAATATAGACAAGACTTTTATTTTTTACTTAAAGATGATTTATTAAAATACGATATCGAATTACAAATCATATATGGTAAAAATAAAAATCAAAATGCTCTAAAAAACGACGAAGTAGACATTGAATGGGCAACATATATTCCCTCAAAAATAATTAAAATCTGGAAAATAGAATTAGTTTGGCAACCCATATTGAACAAGATAAGAGATAAAGATTTAGTGATTGTTGAAAGTGCAAATAAATTATTAATAAATTATTATTTAATAATTGCACGTAAATTTTTAAAATACAAGTTGGGTTTTTGGGGTCATGGCAGAAATCTACAAAACGATATGAATAGTTGGCAAAATAAATTTAAATATTTATTTTTAAATAAGTGTGATTGGTGGTTTGGTTATACTACAGGAACGAAAAACTTTCTGAGATTAAGAAATTTTCCATTAAACAGAATTACTGTAGTTCAAAATACTATTGATACCAACAGCCTTAAAATATTTTATTCTAATATAACAAAAAATGAAATTTTTGACTTACAAAATGAACTTGGAATAGGTAGTAGTTTAACCGCTATTTTTTGCGGTGCTTTGTATCCTCAAAAAAACTTTGATTTTATTTTGGAAACATGTTACCGGGTAAAAAATGAAATCCCAGAGTTTCAAATGATTTTTATTGGTTCGGGAATTGAAGCAAAAAAAATTATAGAAGCTTCAAAAACAAATGAATGGATACATTATGTTGGTTCTAAGTTTGGCAAGGAACGTGTAAAATACTTTAAAACTGCACATATTCAATTAATGCCATATTATGTTGGACTTGGGATAGTTGATTCATTTGCATTAGAAACGCCATTAATAACTACTTTAAATGGTAATCACGGTCCCGAGATAGAATATCTTGAAAATGGTGTTAATGGAATAACAACAAATAATAATATAGATGAATATTCTCAGAAAGTTATCGATGTGCTTAAAAATAAAACCTATTTAGATTTGATAGAAGGATGTAAATCATCAGCAATTGAAATAACAGTAGAAAAAATGGCATCTAATTTTAAAGAAGGAATTATTGAATGTTTAAGTTTTTAAATTATTTTTTTAATTGTATGATTTAATTGAATTTTAAAAATAAACTTATTTGCATGATAGTTGCAGATTGTACACATAACAAAAAAAGTATGTGAATAAATTTTTTAATTTACTTTTCAATAATATCTTTTGATTTACGAAGTACTGTATAGAATTGGTTTATAAAATAAATTAATTTTCATATAAAAATAATTGTTCTTGTATATCAATTATTTAGAGATAATTTTCTATTATTGATACTTGTTGGTTATAATATTTCAAGATGGATACAAAACTCATTTTATTTATTTCACCACTACCACCTCCTTATTATGGCAGTGCTATTTCAAGTCAGACTTGTTTAGAAATACTTTCAGAAAATAAAAATTTTGAGATATTAAATATTAAATTAAATTATTCACAAACTTTTCAAGATGTTGATACTATTACTTTCTCTAAAATAGTTGGTTCCTTTGGGGTTATTTGGACTTCATTTAAATATTGTGTGAAATTTAAACCGGATTTGGTTTATATAATGCCAGCTACTTCAAGTTTCGCTTTTGTAAGAGACTTTAGTATATCGCTGTTAATGAAAATGCTAAATCAAAATGTAATTTATCATCTTCGAACTCAAATTAATGATATAAATAGATTCAAAAGATTTATTTATAAGAAAGCTTTTAAGAATTCTAAAATTATAATTTTGGGAAAAGAATTGAAAAACGAAATTTTAAAATATTTCCATGCACAGAATATTTCAATTTTACCAAATGCAATTCCATGTAAACTTTTGGATAATGAATATAAATATATTGAAGAAAAAAGACGTAATAAAAAATGTCTAAAACTTCTATTTCTGTCTAATATGATTAAAAGTAAAGGGTGGCCTAAAGTACTAGAAGCAGCTTTTTATTTACAAATTAAAAAAACAGATTTTATGTTAACATTTGCTGGAGATTGGCCTTCAGATAAAGAAAAGAATGAATTTTATAAATTAGTTAAACAATATAATTTAGAAGAAAATGTTAAATTTGTTGGACATGTAAATGAAGAAAAAAAAAATTCTCTATTGGCAAATACGGATATTCTGTTATTTCCGACAGAATATAAACTTGAAACTTTTGGCCGTGTAATTATTGAGGCAATGGAATATGGTATTCCTGTAATTGCAAATAGTATCGGGTCTATTCCTAGTATTATAGAACATGGTGAAACCGGCTTCTTATTAAAAAAAAATACAGCTAAAGAAATTGAAGAGTATATTCTAAAAATAAGTGACAAAATTATTCTAAGTGAAATGGGTAAAAAAGCTAGACAACGATTTCTTGATTATTATGAATTAAAAATTTATAGTAAATTATTTACCAATATTATTGAAATAAATTTGACTAATTACTAATTTTAATTATCTTAGAATCTATTTTAAAATTATATAATTTTGCAATATATTATTTCCTAATTACATATATATATAATAATAAAATCCAAACAAATAGAAGAAAAATCAATTATGAATAAGACTAAGCTTCTTGTATTTCATCCAGCCCTGGCACCTTATCGAATTGATTTCTTTAATGGATTGAATCGATATTTTAATGCTAAATTTTTTTTCTCATTGGATAATGTAAAAGATCAAAAGTTTAATCAAGAAAAATTACTAAATCTAATCAATTTTAGCTTTAACTTGCTTAACAGAGGATTTGAATTAAAAAACAGATCTATAAGATTTGGAATTTGGAAAATATTAAAGAATGAAAATCCTGAAATAGTTTTTTGTAGTGAATATAGTCAGATTACACTTTCAGTTATCTTCTATAAACATTTTGTAAATCCTAGATTAAAAGTTTTTATAATGAGCGATGACAGTATTGATTTGTCAATCAAACGCAAAGGACTAAGAAAATATATTAGAAATATCTCTTCAAAATATATCACTGGAATAATTTTCCCAAGTAACAGAATATGCAATTGGTATAAAGAAAATATAACCTCAAAACCCAAAACACTAGAATTACCTATTGTTCATGATAATGAAATTTTTAGAAATATGCTTTTTGAAGCTCTTCCGATTTCTGAAAATTATATAAAAGAATATGGACTTCAAGGGAAAAAGATTTTTTTATTCGTAGGTAGATTAGTAGCACTTAAGAATTTAGATTTTTTAATAAAATCATTTTCCGAAAGTAAAACTAAAAATGAAAAATTAATTATTGTTGGGGAAGGAGTTGAATATATTAAGCTTTTAAATTTAGTAAAAGAACTGAAATTAGAACAATTTTGTGTTTTTACAGGGAGATTAGAGGGTGAAAAATTACTAGCATGGTATAATATTGCTCAATGCTTTATTTTACCAAGTTATAAAGAAAGATTTGGAGCAGTTGTAAATGAAGCTTTACTTGCCGGTTGTAAAGTCCTTTGTTCTAATCTGGCTGGTGCATCAGAATTAATTAATACAATGAATGGCCATATTTTCGATCCTAAAGATAAAATTATATTTACGAATTTATTAAAAGAAACAGGAAGCGAGATTATTAAAATTGAATTACCAATAAAATTAAAGCCTGATCTTATGCCATTTACTTTAAATGAAAAGATTGATAGACTTATATTAAATTTATGAAAAAAAAATCGAATATAAATATACTATTTCTATTACATCTTCCTCTTCCAGTTCATGGTTCTTCAATGGTTGGTAAATCAATTAAAGAGAGTCAATTAATAAATAATACTTTTAACTGTAGGTTTGTTAATTTAATGTTATCCAGAAAAATTGAAGATACAGGGAAACGAAGTTTCTATAAAATATTCCGTTTTGTAATAGTTTGGTTGAAGATATTAATTGAACTTTTTAAGAAAAAACCTTCAATCTGTTATTTTGCCTTAACAACTACAGGATCAGCTTTCTATAAAGATTTGATATTAATTGCTCATCTTAAATTATTTGGTATAAAAAGAGTTTATCATCTACATAATAAGGGAGTTAGTAAACATCATTCCAATAAAATTAAATCAATTCTTTATAAGTTTGTTTTTGATGGTAGCGATGTAATTTTACTTTCTGAACTTTTATATCCAGATGTTCAGAAATACGTTTTGAAATCTCATGCCTTTTTTTGTCCGAACGGTATTGAGGATAATTTTTCAGAAATTGTTTTGACAACACAAAAAGTGCCAAATATAAATAAAATTTTATTTTTATCTAATCTAATTGAATCAAAGGGAATCTATGTATTAATAGATGCGTGTTCAATTTTAGTAAACAGAGGAATTGACATAAACTGCGATATCATTGGTGGAGAAGGAGATATAAGTATCTCTCGATTAAATGAAGTTATAAAAATGAAAGGTTTATCTTCTCGAATTAAATATCTGGGGAAAAAATACAACGAAGAAAAGAACCATGCATTTACTGAAGCATCTATTTTTGTATTACCGACCTTTTATTCAAATGAATGCTTTCCATTGGTATTATTGGAAGCAATGCAATTTTCATTACCGATTGTTTCTACATTTGAAGGTGGCATTCCTGATATAGTAGAAAATGGGATTACCGGGTTTTTAGTTCCTCAACATGACCCGATAACATTAGCTGATAAAATAGAAATGTTAATAATAAATCCATTAATTCGTCTACAAATGGGCAAAATGGGAAGAAAAAAATATGAGAAGAATTTTACAATGAAAATATTTGAACATAGATTGGTAGAAATTTTACAACTATCAATGAATCAAAATTAAATTATATGAGATATTAAAAAAAAATATTTTTATATATTTTCAAACATAAATAATGCTAAAAAATAAATATCGCATTTAAAACTAAAATAAATGAACGCTGATTCATTCAGTTTTGGCGGATATTAAACGGATCAAATTTCGCCATGTCGAGATTTATTTGTATACAATGATCAACTCCAACTTGTTGAGGTTAATTCAGAATAAAATCATACTTATTAAAATAATCCGTATTTTTCAGCTCAATCAGCTTGAATCAGCGATCTAATCTTTATAAACCGTCTTTATATTTTTTTTCAACTTATATACTTATTTAATTTTTAAATAATAATGAAAAAATTATTTTTACTATTTCTAAGTGTATTTATTACTGTTGCATGTCTTGCTGTAAATATTACTATTAATACAGCAGGGACACTATCAAATTTGTTAACAGCGAATGAAAAAACATCTATAACAGACCTTACTGTATCAGGGATTATTGATGCCCGGGATATTAAGTGTATGCGTGATGAAATGCAGAAATTGACATTTTTAGATCTGAGTGCGACAACCATTCAGGCATATAATGGAACTGGTGGTACATATAATACAACATCGTATTTTGCAAATCAACTCCCTGATTATTCTTTTTTTAAAAAAAACTCACTAACATCATTTGAATTTCCAACAACCGTAACTACAATTGGAAATTATGCTTTATCAACTTGTACAGGTATTTCAATTATATCTATACCAAATTCTGTTATTTCAATCGGTGTTGGGTCCTTTGAATTATGTAGTAACTTGACTTCAATTGTTGTTCAAAATAGCAATACTAAATTCAGTAGTATAGATGGGGTTTTGTTTGATAAAATGCAGACTATATTATATCAATGTCCGGTGCTTAAGGAAGGAGAATATGCTATACCCAAGACAGTAAATAAAATAAACAATTTTGCTTTTAGTTATTGTAAAAATCTAACCAAAATAATAGTTCCAAATTCAGTAACTTTTATTGGTGGAAGAGCTTTTTCGGATTGCATCAATCTGAACAATATATCAATTCCTAATTCGGTTAATACAATAGGAGCTTCTGCATTTTATAATTGTTATAGCTTAACAGGTAGTTTAATAATTCCAAATTTGGTTAAAGAAATAGGAGCTTATACCTTTTATTTTTGTTCAGGTTTAACTGAATTGTCTATTCCAACTTCAGTAACTTCTATCGGGAATTATGCTTTTTTTAATTGTGCAGGTATTATAAATAATTTGATAATTCCAAATTCGGTTATTAAAATAGGTGACTATGCTTTTTCTGATTGTAAAGGTCTTACTGGAAGTTTAATTTTACCAAATTCTGTCACTTCAATTGGTCAGGGTGCATTTAGTAATTGCAGCGGATTAAGCAGCTTGTCAATAAGCAATCGTGCAACAACAATTGGATCCGGAGCGTTTAGAAATTGTTACAGCCTTTCCGGAAAATTAATAATTCCTACTTCAATTACTAATATTGAAAGTTTCGTTTTTCAGAATTGTAAAAGTTTAAACAACCTGTCTATCCCAAATTCAGTAATTTCAATAGGAAATTATGCATTTGAAGGTTGCATTCATCTTACTGATAGCTTAAATATTCCAAACTCAGTTGTAAAAATAGGTGATAGTGCTTTTGAATCATGCAACAGCCTGAATTATTTATTAATTCCATCTTCAATTACTTCAATTGGAAAGAATATTTTTTGGGGTTGTAAAAGTTTAAAATCGATTTTTACCCTTCGTATTTTACCCCTGGATTTAATCGATACAACAGGCGTATTTATGGATTTGGATAAGTCAATTTGTATTTTAAATGTTCCACCGGGTTCGAAAACTTCTTACCAAAATTCGGTAGGTTGGAGAGAATTTATACATATCGAAGAGAATCAGTAAATATTGAATTATAGTGCAATCATTTTTAAATTATTCATTTTAATATTTGAAATAATATTTTGTATAATGATTGATATTATTATATTTAGATAAATTGTTTTAGAAAATGGGAAAAGCGATTTTACTTCGAATATTTTTATTATTTCAGTTCATTAGTATTCACTTTATTGTATGTTCCCAGGTGAATATAAGTAGCAGCTCTTTTTCTACATCAGAACAAACTATTTCTGATCTGTTGACACAAATTGAGATTTGTAGATGGAAAGGGGGAGTAACTTCCGGTTTAAGTTTTACTTTTGATGATAATTGCAAATCACATAATAAAATATCAAAAATATTTGATCAGTATTTATATAAAGCTACATTTTTTGTATGTTCTCAAGGGATGTTAATTGATAGTTTAAGAGATATGAATATCCGAGGTCATGAAATAGGAAATCATACGTTTTCACATACCATTCACTTTTCACAACTTGATAGTATCAATATTGATTTTCAAATCAGGAAATCAGCTGAACAAATTGAAAATATATTGGGGTTTAAATGTTTAAGTTTAGCTGATCCCTGGCATGATAACACCACATTAAGTAAAAAGATATTATTTAAGTATCATTTATTTAGTAGAGATTATTCAGATTATTTGACATATCAACGGTTGGATATAGATTCAACACTAAATATTTTAAAAGTTTCTACTTATATAGATAATGGCATTAAAAACGGGTCTATGTTAATAATGGCTGGTCATGGTATTGATGGTGATGGTTTTAGTCCGATAAAAAAAACACTTCTGATACAAATGTTAGATTTGGTGAAAAAACATGTTGATTCGGGGGAAATTTGGGTTACAACTTTGAAAGAAAGTCAACTCTACGAAAACCTTTATCATGAAATTCAGTTGAACAAGATACTTAACGGTGATACTTTGACATTTCAACTAAAAAGCTATAATAAAGAAAAATATAAAGATGTTGCAGCATCACCTATTAGTATAAACATTCCAATATCTTTAACTGATGGGATTGTTCCGATAACAAATGGTGTTGATATCAAACAAGTTGGAGATAATTATATTCTTACATTTGATTTGAAAAGAGATACAACATTTTCAGTAGCGTTAAATCCATTACATGATACCAAAACGCCAACCGATACAATTAAATATGCTGATTTATTTTTATATCCAAACCCCACCAGTGATTTTTTAAATATGAATGTTTCTGGAGATATTTTGATGACTGAAATATATGACTTAAAAGGAAATGTAGTTCTGAAGCAAAAAAATGATCAGACTTACCTGAATGTTTCACAGCTTCCCGGTGGAACATATTTATTAAAAGTTCAATCAAAATTCAATAATTTTATATTGACATTTAAAAATGAATTTATAAAGAAATAGAAATATTACTTATACAACTAACTTTATTTATCTTGAATGGTTTAAAAAAACAGTTGGGTCAATGAATATAAATCTATTCAATAGAAAGAAACCCGATAATTTAAGATAATCAATTTTTGTTTGGTTTTTAGTGTTAAATTAAAAAATAAATTAAAATGAAAAAAGTTATTGTTATTTTAATAGTCAGTATTTTTACTTTCATATCATTTTCAGGAAATGCAGTGTATTGTCAAAATGGAGATAGCAGTTCTGTTCAGGAAATAGTATATTATGTTTCTCCCTTAAGTTCCAAGACACCTGCACTGGGAACAAATGATTCCCCATTCTTTTCATTGGATGAGGCTCGTGATGCCATTCGGGAAAACAGGAAAAAAAATCAAAATTTTAATAAGCGGTATCGCGTTGTTCTGTTGTCGGGTACTTACAACATAAACAACAGTTTTAAATTGTCAGAAAAAGATAGTGGAACCGTAAATAATCCCATTATTTATGAAGGTGACAAGACTGGAAAAACAATATTAAGTGGTGGAATTATTATCCCTGTTAAAAGCTGCAAAAAAATTTCTATTCAAACAAGGAGATATAATGATATTTCACCTGAAATTCGTAAAAATGTATATTCTGTAAATTTAAAAGAGTTTTTTCCAACAGGAATAAAACAAAAAGATTCGATTGATAAAAATCAAAATTTATTTGTTGCGCCTCTGGAGTTATGTATAAACGGAACATTGATGACTTTAGCACGTTATCCGAATACCGGATTTATATATACGGGATTAAACAAAGACTCTTTGACTTTTGAATTTGCTAATGAACTAATAATAAAATGGATAAATGAACCTTCCATACAGTTACAGGGCTATTTGAAAAACGGATGGTCATTTTCAATCAATAAAGTCTCCAAAATCAATGATAATTCAATCACTCTTCAAAAAAAGCCGCAATATGGATTAGGAAATAACCGCCCTTTTTTTGTATCTAATCTATTGTCGGAATTGGATGTACCAAATGAGTATTATATTGACTATGATAATTCTATTCTCTATTTGATACTTCCACTAGGGACTGAATTATCTACTTCATCCCTAGAACTATCCACATTCGGAGAAGGAAATAAATCGTTCATTGAAGCCACCAACACTTCTAATATCACAATTCGAAATATAACTTTTACGCTTGGTAGATTTGGAGCTTTAAATTTAAATAAAGGCAACCATATTATCTTGTCGGATCTCGAAATAACTAATATGGGAAACTTTGGAGTTAAAGCTACCGGTATAAATTATCACTTCAGTCATCTACATATAAATAATGTCGGGGGTTCAGGAATAAACTTATCCGGAGGAGATCGACAAAATCTTACTTCCTCCAATAATCTTATTGAAAAATGCAACATTGAAAAAGTTTGCAGAATTTTAAGAACATATAATCCAGCCATATCAATTGACGGAGTAGGTAATGTAATTCAAAATTGTCAGATTAGTAATTTACCTCATATTGCAATTATTTTTAAAGGAAATGAAAATCTCATTGATAAAAATGAAATATTCAATGTTTGTAATGAAACAAGTGACGCCGGTGCTATTTATACCGGAAGAGATTGGGGAAGTCAAGGGAATGTACTGAAAAATAATTTTATACACGATATAAAAAGCAATAATTCTTTAGATAAAGGAGGTGTACATGCTATTTACCTTGATGATTGTGCAAGTGGGATAAATGTAACAGATAACATTTTAAATAATATTGCCGGAATTGGTATATTAATTGGAGGAGGACGAGATAATCTTGTTACGAATAATATTATTTCAAATTGTAGTTATTTCGCTGTTAAAGCAGATAGTCGCGGTAAAACCAGTATAAATCAAAAGATAAATGATAGTTGGAATTTGAGAGAAAAAATTGAAAAACTTAAATATAAAAGTTCGATTTGGACTAATAAATATCCAAAACTTTCAAGAATATTCGATGATGGAGATGAGAAATCAAAATTACCTTTTGGTTCTGAAGTTAAAAATAATGTCATGTGGAATAATAAAAAGAATTTTGATATAAGTGCAGTTATAAAATTTAATTGTATGATATTTTCAAATAATATTGAATTAGAAAAATCACCTTTTACTTCAGAAAATATAAAAGTATGGAAATTTAATTCAGGCATATTGAAAATCTTACCTAAAGGTTTTATACCTATCAAAATATCTGAAATAGGATTGGTCAATTGATTTTTTAATTTTAAACAATATTTTAATGCAATCTACATTAGCATTTTTTAATTTATATAACATGTCTTTAGATCAACTTAGTAATAAGAAAAATCTTTTAATTAATACTATAAATGCACATTCATTTAATATCAGTCAAAATGACAGTGAATTTAAAATGGCATTAAATAAAAGTGATGTCTTATTACCTGATGGTATAAGCATAGTATTTGCAATGCGTTTTCTAAAAGGTTTGCGATTGCAAAAGATTGCTGGTGCTGATTTGTTTTATTATGAAATGGATCGGTTAAATAAAATGGGTGGTAATTGTTTTTTTTTAGGAAGTTCAAATGAGACGTTAGAGAAGATTAAAAAAAGAGTTTCAAAAGATTACTCTGATGTTAAGGTATATTATCATTCACCGCCTTATAAATCTGAGTTTGATGAGGTTGATAATAAAATTATGATTGAAAAGATTAATGCAGTTGAACCGGATGTACTTTTTATAGGTATGACGGCACCCAAACAGGAAAAATGGGCATATAGTCATTTCAACAAATTGAAAGCAGGTCATGTGTGTTCAGTAGGTGCTGTTTTTGATTTTTATGCAGGTACAGTGAATCGATCTCCGAATTTTATGATTTATATTGGATTGGAATGGCTTTATAGATTAATAAAAGAACCTCGTCGGATGTGGCGAAGGTATTTGTTAGGTAATACGAAATTTATCGGATATATTTTGAAAGAAAAATTTGTTTCCTTTAAGTAAGCTTGTGTAAGATTGAAGTATTAAGTAATGGTCAAAATATAATGTCGTATTTTGTACCGAAATTATTCAATACAAAAGACAAGCGTTCTTTGAGATTCTGAAAACTGAGATATGCATCAAGAGGTATCCAATTGTACTTGATTCTACGCCATAATATCTCGATTAAGTTTAATTCAGGAGAATATGGAGGTAAGAAAAATATAAGAAGATCTTTTTCTTTCCATTCTTGAATTTTAGCCATAAACT
>Ga0302215_10000600_pt1 | contig 26409 bp, 28 predicted proteins | sample II_Fen_N3_1_FD_194580 | JGI IMG/M metagenome (GOLD analysis project Ga0302215, IMG submission 194580) | Peat permafrost microbial communities from Stordalen Mire near Abisko, Sweden - II_Fen_N3_1 | ecosystem: Environmental > Terrestrial > Soil > Wetlands > Permafrost | place: Sweden: Abisko... | reverse complement strand
GCAAAACCATGTATTTCCCAATTTAAACTTAATACAACAGCATCTCTATTAGATAAAATCACATCTCTATTACCATCAATTCCAGATAAAATCTTATTATTATTTACATTTTCATAATAAAAAACCATATCAGGTAAAACGCAATCAGCATCAGTATCTCTTTGTTTAATATATAATTTTTCTAGATTATCCGGAGACATTAAATCATCTTGAGACATATATGCAATACTATCACCTTTTAGATAGGGAATTACAAAATTGAAAGATTTAGGAACATTTCCACCATTTGGTTTTTGAAATATTCTTATTCTAGCATCAATATTCTCATATCTTTTTAAAATCTCATAACTATTATCAGTAGATGTATCGTCTACACATACTAATTCGAAAGATGTGAATGTTTGTTTCAATACTGACTCTATAGACTTTTCTAAATATTTACTGCCATTATATACAGGCATGAATATTGAAATGAGGTATGGTTTAGTCTCAGATGACATTTAATGAAATTTATTAATAAGATTTGTTATAATTATTGCTTCTTCAATTGTTAAAACTCCACTAATAGGTAAACTTAAAACTTTTTGATGAATTTCCTCTGTCAAAGGAAAACTGGAATTATTCAGATATTTATATGCTAGTTGTTTATGCGGTGGAATAGGATAATGAATTAAAGTCTGAACGCCATTATCGGTTAAATACTGTTGTAAACGATCACGTTCAGAACATCGAATTACAAATAAATGCCAAACATGTTCTTCCATTAATAAACAGTTATCAGTTATCAATGGAAGAATGATATTATTGTTAGAAATATTTTGACAATAATACTGAGCAATTTGTCGACGCCTTTGATTTTCTGCATCAAGATATTGTAGTTTCAAATCAAGAACTGAAGCTTGAATTTCATCCATACGACTATTTAAGCCTTGAAATTCATTTACATATTTTTGTTTACTACCATAATTACCTAAAGCACGAACCACTGAGGCAAGCTCATCATCACCTGTTGTAACGGCACCTGCGTCACCAAATGCTCCTAAATTCTTTCCTGGATAGAAACTAAAACCTGCTGCATCACCTAATGAACCCGTTTTTCTTTTCATCCCATCGCTATCAGAATAAACTGCTCCGATAGCTTGAGCATTATCTTCAATTATTTTGAGGTTATGTTTTTTAGCAATTGATTCTAGTTCTTTAGACCAACAAACCTGACCATACAAATGGACAACTAAAATGGCTTTAGTCCGATCCGAAATATGTTTTTCTATCAAAGAAATATCTAGATTGTAGGAATTTATATTTGGTTCAACCAAGACTGGTGTTAATCGATTATCACTTATAGCCAAAATAGATGCGATATAAGTGTTTGCAGGAACTATTACTTCATCACCTTCTTGCATTATTCCCATTTCCAGATACGCCTTTAGTATTATGCGTAAGGCATCCAATCCATTGGCTACACCAATAGCATGTTTTACACCAATGTATTCTGCTAAATGAATTTCAAAGTTCTTCACCTCATTGCCTAAGAGATACCAGCCACTGTCGATGACACGTGCAGTGGTAGCTTTGAGTTCGTTTGCGTATTGAGCATTTATTTTTTGGAGATCCAGAAATTTTATCATAGTTAGCTCTTTATTTCTTAAATACTTTTAAAAGAAAATTAATCTTTTTCTTATAATTGATAAAATCTTCTTTAAATATAGACATTACAAATAAATCCTCGCATACATCTTTTATTATTACATGTTGCTTCATATAACCTTCTTGTTGCATACCTAAAAATTTTTGCATCTTAAACATTTCTATATTTGAACCAGAAATAATACCAGATATTTTTCTAAAATTCATTTGAGTAAAAACGTATTCGTAAGTTAAAAGAAGAGATTCAAGCCCATAAGGGGTCGATTTCTTTAAATATTCTTCAGCAAGTAATAATCTACCAACATCTGTAACCAAGTCATCTGTATTAACATCATAAATTGCAATCATCCCGACTTTTGTCTGAGAAGACTTTTGGTAAATAATATAGTTAATCTCAGAATTAGGTCTATTTTTAATCCAGTCGATTTGAGATTCTAATGAATAATTAGGTGTATGGCGTAAATATTTCCCTGACTCACTACTTCTCCAGCGATAAATATCAGATGCATCGTCTAATATTACTTTTCTTAAAGTAATGAATTCGCCTTCAATAATATTCTCAAATTTACAATCCATTAACTCTGTTTTTTTTAAATCTATCACTTTCAAAAGTCAAATCAGTCAAAACAATCTTAACTGGGACTTTAAACGATTGTAACTTTAATCTACAGTGAGTTTTAATTTTCTTAATAATATCCGATTTTAATTCACTTCCTTGATAAGAAACTTTAGCACAAACAATTTTACCTGTCAAGTTATTATCTTCACCATAAACAATTACGTCAGACAGTTCAGTTAATTCAAGGATTACACTCTCCACTTCTTGAGGGTAAACTTTTTCACCGCCTACATTAATAATTTCTGATTTACGACCAAGTATTTTAAAATAATCTCCATCAACTTCTACCTGATCACCCGTCATAAACCATCCATCTTCAGTAAATGGTGATGGGGCATTCAAATAACCAAGCATTGCAGATTCAGCTTTAATCTCTAATAAATCATTCACAACTCTTGTCTGATATCCATCTCCACCAATTTTGACCCATAGTGAGCCATTAGCTTCAGATTTAGATCTCATAACACCTAATTCAATTAAGCCATAGGTTTGCTGAAAAATAAGATTTGGGAATATTCTATTTAAATGAGTAAGAAGACTTTCTGGCATTGGTTCTGATCCATAGCTAATTATTTTTAAACTACTAAGATCATTTCGTTCATAAGCCCTACTTATAAGAAGCATATTTAAAAAAGTAGGTGATGTTGGTAAAAGTTCTACTTTATATTTATCAATAAGTTCACAAACATGATCTGGCGTTCTATTTTCAACGATTACAACAGTTCCTCCATTTGATAAAATATGGAACAATGTATTCAATCCACCCCAATGGTCAAATAATAAAAAATTTATAGTACGAAGAGACTTTCTTTTTATCGTAAACTTTGCAAGAAGTTTTGTAAAATCATGAAGTGCAGCCTTAGGCTGTCCAGACGAGCCTGATGTAAATAAAATAAGACCAGGAACACATTTTTCTTTTAATAAGAGATAAAAGTCATGGACTTCTTGAATTTTCTCTCTTTGAATAAATTCAATGTCATCTTCTTTTTTAATTCGTATTATTAACTGCAATTGAGCTATATCATATTTTTTTTCATTTTTGTTAATATGATTTATATCGAGTGGTGCTATAATTGCATTTCTTTCAATTAAAACAAATAAAATACCAATTGCCTCAGGAGAAAAATCGCCTTCAATTCCGACGATATCACCAGATTGAATGAAAGTTAATTTGGTTCTCCAATAATCAATTCGAGCTAAGATATGACGATATGAATAAGACTTATATTTCCATATTACAGCTATTTTTTCATCATATAACTCAAAATCAGCTAAAAAGTTAGCGATATTACTTTCTGCATTCATTTACTACCAATTCTATTAGTTTGTAATTAAAAAGATTTCCAACTTCTTCATCAGGAATACTGATATCAAATTCTTCTTCCAAGGCAAGAATTAAATTTAGATGTTTTAACGAGTCCCAGGACTCAATTGTATCTGATGAGGAGATTTCTGTTATCTCTTCAACTGGCACATCAAACACAGCACTCATTACAATTTTAATTTTATTCTTAATATCAACCATAATCATTAAATTTGCATTATTAATTTTGTTCGTTTCGTTTCATTTTTACATCAATATATTGAATTTGTTTCTTCACATAATCCTTTAGTTGAATCGTATATTGTTTTGATTCAATATCAGAACTCTCTACATTAAACCCAAGTTTTTCATAGAAACTATTCACTTGCTCGTTTTTCTTTGTTAGATGAAATTCTGCATTAACTGTTTCTATATTTTGATTAATTAACCAATCAAAAATATAATCCATAAATGCAAACTCAATATTTCGACCGATGATTCTACAACTCATCAAAAATGTATCAATTATAACATTTTTGAGGTTTTGCAAGTTCCTATTAATTATACATAATCCTGTTAACCCATTTTCACCAAATTTATCTTCAACTGAAATTGCAAATACATAATCATTCTCACTTTGAATAAATTTAAGTATTTGATTTTCAACATATCGTTTTGTGGTAAGATTAAATTGATTTGTTTTTTGTGTTAATTGCGCAATACGAGGAATATATGATGGATCATCTTTATGAATAGTTAGTGAAATACTTAATGAAGATAAATAGTCTTCTATAGTGTCAAATTTACTCTTAAATTCATCACGCACAAATTGTTGCTGATACATTTCTATTTTACTATAATCATCCTGATTTACCACAAGATTAAAATATTTATAGACTATTTTTAGTAAATTATTTGGGTATTCATAAATTTCTTTAGGTACTTGTAATGTAAGAACTTCTGGAAGCTGATCTTTTATCAGATTTATCTCGAATGAAGAATCATCGACAAAAACAATACTGTCCAATCCGATATTTAATTCCGCAGAAATTGATTTTAAATTTGTAGCTTTATCTTCCCAATTGATTTTTTTAATCGTAATAAAATTATTTTTCAAAAACATATCTGGATGATTAAGTATAATCTCAGAAACATCATGTTCATTATTTTTACTACATAATCCAATTAGAATTCCTCGTTTGCTTAAAAAAACAGCTATTTGCTGTATCTTATTAAATATTTTTCCATTATGAGATGTCTTTGACATATCAATATTATCAGAACCATCTTCCCCTAGAGTACCCTTCCAAAGAGTATTATCACAATCAAAAATAATAGCTTTTTTTAATTTCCCATTATTTCGAAGTAATATTGATTCTATAGATGTAACATATTTTTTTAGAAAAGCAAGCGTGTAGGGTGCTTTCGAAGAATGATAAAGTCTTAAATCTATTGAATGATTTACTCCTATAATTGCAGTAATTTTCTCAACATCTACTAAATGAACATTCATCGGTTTAATCTTATTTAAATATTCATTTAAATCTGTAACCAATAATTCAATTTTTGATTTTTGACAATAAGAAGAAACAAATTCAATTGAGGAAAATAGATTAAAAATAACAGATGGTGAAGTACTTAAATTATCAAAAACCATAGAGATTTCATGACAAATTTTGTCCTTTATAGTATTGTATAATTCATCATTAATATCCTCAAAAAAATAAGACATATTATCTATATTATTCTGCAGATTATAAAACACTATCACTAAATCATCATCAATGCATTTTGCACTATCCTGCAAAATATTATCATAATTTCCAAGTTCAACTATTGGATTTATTTGATTTATATGTAGAATATACTCCAATAATTCTTTAATAGAATTCACAGTAATATTAGATAATACCTTAACTTTATAAGGTTTACCGTTTACATCTTTGAACATTATTCTATTTTTTTGTAGAATTTCAGAGTACTTTAAATTGTCCATTACTGAAAATAATTAAATCATTATTTGGCCACCATTGAGGCGGATATTTTCACCAGTTATAAAATCAGATTTGTCTGAAGCAAGAAAACTAATGACTCCTGCCACGTCAATTGTATTTGCTAGTCGTCTTAGAGGTGTTTGAGCGGCTGTTAGAAGCTTTATTTTTTCAGGGATATTCGCTGTCAATTCGGTATTAACAAGACTAGGTGTAATTAGATTTACTCTAATTCCTTTCGGTGCCAATTCAAAAGCAAAAGATTTTGTTAAACCTGCTAAAGCAGATTTTGCAGTAATATAGGGTGCCCAATTATTATTAGGTTTATCAACAACAGAACTTCCAATGTTGATTATCTTTCCATATCCATTTTTCACCATAATTGGTAAAACTTCTTTTATAATTGTGAAAGTTGATTTAATATTTAATTCTAATTGTTTTTGAAAGTCAGACCATAATAGATCCTGAAGTTTTATATCAGGAATTACAGTAGCTGCACAATTTACAAGAACATCAATATTATTAAACTTTCTTAGGCCATTACTTATTAAATTTTTAATATCAACATCATTCAAAATATCTGCTTGCAGAATAATTGCACGTTGATTTAATTGATTAACTTCAAGTTTTAACTCCTCTGCCAGTGGCTTATTCTGATTATAGTGAATAATAATATCAAACCCATCCTTTGCAAGTTGAATGCAAGCAGCTTTACCAATACCTCCCGTTGCTCCTATTATTAACGCAACTTTCGAAGAAACATCTTCTTCCTTAATAATTTTAGAAACCTGAAGTTCTTGTTCAATCACTTTCACTTTAGCATACCCTCGAGTTACAAGTTGCCTATTTTGATTATAAATATCAGTCTTCAGTTCAATAATATTCTCTTTATCAATTTTCTTTACCACTTCACTATTTACAGTTAAAATATCTCCTACTCTAACTGGCAATAAAAATTCAAGCGATTGAGAAAACCACAAAGCTCCATCACCAGGAAGTTTTGTTCCAATAATAGTAGAAATAAAAGATGCACCTAACATTCCATGCACAACAGGTTTTTTAAATTGTGTAGTACTTGCAAATTTTTCATCTACATGGAGTTTATTATCATCTCCCGTTAGCTCTACGAATTTTTCTAAATCTTCCTTTGTAATTTTGTGTGACAAAGTTTCCTTATCACCAATATTAATTTCTGAGTATTTCATAGATAATTATATTAAATAAATTTCCAAACACTAGCTCCAAAATTAAAACCGGCACCTACACCTGCAAGTAAAACAATATCACCTGAATTAATTTTGCCTAATGCCATGGCTTCACTAAGAGCAATTCCAACACTTGCTGCACCAGTATTACCAATTTCTTCAACATTCGTATAGGTTTTATGCATGGGAATTTTCAATTTTGCCATGACATATTGTATAAGATTGAGATTTGCTTGATGAAATATGCAAAAATCGATATCATCAATCATTAAAGAAGATTTCTCTAATACATTTCGAACGACAATAGGCAAGTTTGTGATTGCTTGTTTCCAAGTAGCTAAACCGTTCATTTCAATAAAATCTATATCTTGTGAAAAAGCTCTATTTGCAAATGGAAAGCTCGAACCACCACCACGAAAACGCACGGACTCATAGGTAGTGCTATCGGTGTGAAATTTAGAATTTATTATACCAAAACCTTGGGGAACTTTGCCTAATAAAGCAACACCAGCTCCATCGCTAAAAAAAATTGATGTTTCTTTATCTTTTGGATTAATAAAACGGGTATGTAACTCAACTCCAATAACTAAAGAGTATTTCACTGTTGGATCCACATACATTCTGTCTGACGCAATTGTCAATGCCGTAATAAAACCAGTACAATTTGTGTTAATATCAATAATTTGAGCATTTTTAGCGCCTAAATTTTTTTGAATTTTCGCAGAGACTGGAGGGAAAACATAATCGGGAGAAAAAGTTGCAACAATTATTAAATCAATTTCATTAACATTAATGTGGTTTTCTGATAAAAGTTTTTGTATTGCTGCAGTAGCCAAACTAGATGCAGAATCGGTTTCGGTAGCAGTATAGCGCTGTTTAATGCCTGTTTTTGAAACAATCCATTCGGGTGTTACATCTAAAAGAACTTTGCATAATTCTTCATTGGTTTGCTTATTCTCAGGCAAATAATGCGATGAAGCTATAACCCCAACACCATATTCAGTAGATTTCATGTATTTTAATTATTTAAAAAGCTTATTAAATCGAGGTTTGTAGATTTTATGTAATCTAGCGTAGCATCCTTTCCATGTCCTGGAAAACAAATCACATTGGGATCAAACTTTTCAAAAATTTCGATAATACTTTTCCTCAATTCGACTGGATTTTCTCCAGGTAATTTATTGAGATATAATCCTTCTTTAAAAATTGTATCACCAGTAAAAATATTATTTTTATACTGAATTAAACAACTCCCAATTGTATGTCCTGAAAATCTTATTATTGTCAAAGAAAAACTAAAAATTGTGATTTGTGAGGAATTTTTAGTGATTAAAAAATCTGGATTAACAATTTTAATTTGTCTATCTATTTTAGTTATTTTAAGATAAAAATTAGCAGATTTTATTAACTTAAGATCACTTTCATGTAAATAAAATGGAATTCCATATTTTTCTTTAAAAAAAGCGACACCAGCTATATGATCGAAATGACCATGTGTACATATAATGGCAATTGGCTTTAAATCAAGTTCAATGATTTTATTGTCTATCATTAATTCATCTAATCCTGGATCTATTATTAGACAAATCTTTTCATATTCATTAACAATCAAATATGTATTCGAAGAAAAGATATTATTCTTTAATCGTATAATCATTAATTAATTCCTCCAAGATAGATTATTTGGGCAGTGATATATGAACTCCTTTCAGATGAAAAGAAATCAAGAACATTTAAAATATCATCAATTACAGCCATTCTTGGTATTGGTAAACTGTCAATAATTCCCTTTATCTTAATCTGAGCTGTAGGAGAGTGTTGATTTAACATATCGGTTTCAATAGCAGTAATAGCAATCGTATTGCAAGTCACATTCATTGAAGCGAACTCTTTTGCCATTACATTTGCTAAAGTATGTACTCCAACTTTACATGCTGCATATAATGAATCTCCTATTGGTTCGAGACTAGCTGCCATGGAACTTATATTTATAATCCGACCATATGAATTTTTTCGCATTAACTTTGCAGCTTCCCTTGAAACAAAAAAAACAGCCAGCAAATCAACATTTACCATGTCAATTGCATTTTGTAATGGCATTATCATCGAATATTGTGAAGTTAAAACAGCAGCATTATTTATTACGATATCAATTCTTTTATGATTTTTTGCAATTATTCTAAATGTACTACCAATTTCTTCAGATTTAGATAAGTCAAGTTCATAATGATAATAATTGAGATTATCAATTGAAGATACGCCTCTACTTAAACCAATTACAATAGCATTATTATTTAAATAATAATTTGCAATTTCTAATCCAACTCCTCTGCTTGATCCTGTAATTAGTACTATTTTATTTTTATACATAGTATTTAAAATTGAATATCTAATTCAGTTTAATTTCCATTTACCAATTCTTCAATATAATCAGCCAACGATATAATACTATCAAATGGACTTTTCTTTCTCATCATAGCTTTATCATCAGTTAATGATATTTCTAAATCATAATCATCAGAAAATAATGATTCTAAATCAACGATTATGGAAACTAAACTCAATGAATCAATATTAGAACCGTTGCCAAATAAAATAGTGTTTTGGTCAACTGTGAATTTTTGATCACTAGGCAAAGTATCAACCAATGAGTTTACATTTGAAATAACAATTTCCAGTATTTCTTCTTTATTCATAATTTAAACATTTATTTTGTATTTTCTAAAAATTCATCATAATCACGAATATAATCGGCTTCATCATATTTATGAGAAGCTAAAACTAAACAAATAGCTCCTGAAGAAAAATTAATTAATTCTCTCCATATACCAGGAACAATGAGTAATCCGGAATTAGGACGGTTTAAATTGACTATTTTCTTATTCTTACCATCGTCAAGTACTATATCAAAACTGCCACCTGATGCTACGATTAATTGCCGTAACTCATAATGGGCATGTCCTCCACGAGTTTCTCCTCCTGGAACGTCGTAAAGGTAATAAATTCTTTTAACGTCAAAAGGGATATTTTCACTATTTGTTATTGGTGTTATATTACCAGCTCGATTATGAATTTTAGGTAATTCTATAACAGAACAATCATAAACACTTTTATTTTTCATATTCTTTTCAATTTTAAAAACTCAGAATATTCTCTAATATAATCATCTTCTGAAAAAGGAGTTGAACTTAATACTAAAGCTAAGGAATTAGTAGAAAAATTTTCCATTTGTCTCCAATAACCTGCAGGAAGATAAAGCCCATAATAAGAACGATTTAACGATATTTTTTCTTTTGTTTTTCCGTTATCAATTACAACATCAAAACTTCCAGATAGAGCAACAATAAATTCTTGTTGATTTTTAAAAGCATGTCCACCACGAATTTGTCCGCCAGGGACATCATATATCCAATAAGAACGCTCAATTTTAAATGGAATATGATTTTCTTCTTCTATAAACGAAAGATTACCTCGTGGATCTTCAATTTTGGGAAGATTTATTATTCTAAATTCAGGCATTTTGCATTAATTTGAAATATTTTGAAGATACAATTCAAATACTGTTTTAATTCCAGCATCCATTTTAATTTTTTCATTCCATCCTAATGAGTGAAGTTTCTCTACATTTAAAAGTTTTTGAAACGTTCCATCAGGTTTTGAATTATCCCACTCAATTATACCATTGAAGCCAACAATCTCTTTTATAATATTTGCTAATTCAAATATTGTTAAATCCCTGCCTGTTCCAATATTAATATGAGTATTTCTCTTTTCATTTGAATCCTTTTGGATTAAATCAGTGAAATCGCATTTATCCATAATATGAATACATGCATCAGCCATATCTTCTGAATATAAAAACTCACGTCGAGGTTTTCCTGTTCCCCAAAGTTTGATGATGACTTGTTTTCCTTCAATAATACCATATTTTGAAAGAATAGTCTTTTTTTCTATGATTGAATTTTTACTTGAAATACCTTCAATAGGACGTTTATTTAAATCAGCATCAATTGCTGACCAATCATTTAATTCCAAACATTTTCCTAAATACATTTTACGAATTAATGCAGGTAAAACATGCGACTTTTCAAGATCATAATTATCATTCGGACCATACAAATTTGTAGGCATTACTGCAATAAAATTGGTACCATATTGCAAATTATAACTTTCACACATCTTTATACCAGCAATTTTTGCTATAGCATAAGGTTCATTTGTGTATTCCAAAATATCAGTCAACAATACATTTTCATCCATCGGTTGAGCACAATCTCTCGGATAAATACACGAACTTCCTAAAAAAAGAAGTTTTTTAACGCCATGAAGATATGATTGATGAATTATATTATTCTGAATCATCAAGTTTTCATAGATAAATTGCCCTCTATAAGTGCTATTTGCAATAATTCCGCCTACTTTTGCTGCTGCAAGAAACACATATTCTGGGCTCTCTTTTTGAAAAAAAGAAGCAACCTGTTCTTGGTTTGTTAAATCACATTCTTTATGTGAAGTAAAAACAAAATTTGAATATCCTTTTTCTATAAGATTGCGATGTATCGCACTACCGACAAGACCAGAATGACCAGATATATAAATTTTAGATGATTTATCCATTTTTATTCAAAATAATTTTTACCACCGAAACCACCATCTTTTATATATTTCTCTTTTTTCATTAATTTAACATCTCCTTGCATCATATCTTTAACAAGAGAACTTAAATCATGTTCTGGTTTCCATCCTAATTTTTGTTGAGCTTTTGTTGGATCACCAATTAATAAATCAACTTCCGTTGGTCTAAAATATCTTGAATCAACAGAAACAACTTCTTTATCTAAGCTAATTTGATATTCAGGATTATTACAGGAAATAACAAAGGCTTTTTCATCAACACCGTCTCCTCTAAAGTCGATAATAACACCAAGTTCTGCAAAAGCTAATTTAACAAATTCTCTAACTTCAGTTGTAATGCCAGTTGCAATAACAAAATCATCAGCAACGTCTTGTTGAAGCATTAAATGCATTGCTTTTACATAGTCTTTTGCATGCCCCCAATCGCGTTTTGCCGAAAGATTCCCAAGAAATAATTTATCTTGCATTCCTAAAGCAATTCTTGCTACAGCTCTTGTAATTTTGCGAGTGACAAAGGTTTCACCACGAATAGGTGATTCATGATTAAATAGAATACCGTTACAAGCATACATTCCATAAGCTTCACGATAATTTACGGTTATCCAATATCCATAAAGTTTAGCTACAGCATAAGGACTTCTAGGATAAAATGGTGTAGTTTCGCTTTGAGGTACCTGTTGTACTAAACCATAAAGCTCACTTGTCGATGCCTGATAAAAACGTGTTTTATCAGTTAATTTCAATAATCTGATAGCTTCTAATAGTCTTAAGGTACCAATTCCATCGGCATTTGCTGTATATTCAGGTGTTTCAAAACTAACATGAACATGACTCATTGCAGCCAAATTATAGATTTCATCTGGTTGTGTTTCTTGAACAATTCGAATCAAATTGGTTGAATCAGTTAAATCGCCATAATGAAGTTTAAAGTTATTATTTTCAATATGAGGATCTTCATAGATATGATCTATTCTATCCGTATTTATCAACGAGCTTCTTCTTTTAATTCCATGAACAGTATATCCTTTTTTTAAAAGGTATTCTGACAGATAGGCTCCATCTTGTCCCGTAACTCCAGTAATTAATGCAACTTTCGACATTTATTTGTTATTTAATTAAACTTTCTAATTAAGTGATTTTTATACTATTATCCTGCCTTTTCATCTCCAATAATCATATTTGTAAAGGTTTTAAATATGATTTTAACATCTAACATAAAAGACCAATTTTCAAGATACCAAATATCATATTCGACCCTTGAAGACATTTGTTCTAATTCAGATGTTTCACCTCTTAATCCATTAACTTGTGACCAACCGGTAATACCTGGTTTAATAAAATGTCGTACTAAATAGTTTTTAATTAAAGATGAATATTCTTCCGTGTGTTTTATCATATGAGGACGTGGTCCAACTACTGACATATCCCCAATTAATACATTGAAAAATTGGGGTAGTTCATCAAGATTCGTCTTCCGATAAAATCGACCAACATTAGTTATTCTAGAATCATTTCTTGTAGCTTGAACAATATCAGCATCTTTATTTACTCTCATTGTTCTAAATTTATAACAAAGAAACGTTTTATTATCTTCACCAGACCGCTCTTGTTTGAAAAAAACAGGACCTTTGGAAGATAATTTCACTAATAACATTAGGATAGGAAACAGCCAAGAAAAGACACAAACAATAATAATGCTGGAAAACAAAACATCAAACATTCTTTTTATAATTCTATTGATGGGACTTTCTAATGGCTCCTCTCTTAGAGATACAACAGGAATATTTCCATAAAAATCAACAGAAACTCGTCTAGTTTGAGTATAGCGATTGAAGTTAGGTACAAATTTAATTCGAATTAGATTACTCTCACAAACATCAATTATTTCCCTAATTATACTCTCATGATAATCAGATAGTGTGACATAGACTTCATCTACTTGATTATTCTCAAGAAATTGTTTTACATTACTAATTCTACCTAAAACAGAAAATTTCTTAAAATAATCTTCTGGATTATCATCAAAAAAACCTAATATTCTATATCCTAACGACAAATCTTTAGACAAAAAGGAATAAATATTTAATCCAGATTTACCCATCCCAATAATTATGACATTTTTATAATTGAATCCTCGTCGTCTAAAATATTTAAGAATTTGCATAAACAAAATTCTAGTTATTAAAATTGAAATCACAAAAACGCTAAAAAAATATATTATACGCATTCTAGAAATTTCATGAAGCCGGAGAGCTACTATTACCGTAAATATTAATACCGCATAAATCAAAAACAGTTGAACAGTTTTTGATAATATTTTTTCAATTGGTTCAATTCTAATAAAAGAATATGAATTAGAGGTTGCAAGAATAAAAAGCCACAAAAAATTTGAAACAGAGAAAACTATAATTGAATCTTTAAGCCAAAATCTATCAAATAGACCAAAACGTAAATAAAAAGACAATCCATATGAAATATTAAGTATTAAAACATCCCACACAAAAAAAACAATAATAATATATCTGAAATACTTTCGAAACATCTAATACTTCTCTTTTTAAAATAGACGCAAATTTAATAATCTTTATTTATTTAAAAACATTATTATTAGTATTTTTACTAGTATATAAATTTCACATATAAATTTCACATATATATTTCAATAGAATAAATTAATTTAATACTTTTGCTGTCATTATAATAAAACATCTATATAATTATGTTAAACAAACAATCTCGTTTCTTTTTATGCTTTATTCTTTTGCCATTGTTTTTAAGTATAATTTCTTCATGTGCATTTAGGAAAAACTATATTTATTTTTCTGACAATAAAACGATAAACACTAAGGACTCATTAATTAGTTATACCCCAATATTAAAACCCGATGACGTTTTAGGCATAACAATTTCGTCAATTGATATTGATGCAGTCAAGCCATTCAATCAAGCGGTAATTTCTTATAATTCATTTGGTCAAAACATTGGTAATGTAACTTCTCAAGGTTATTTAATTGATTCAAAAGGGATGATTGATTTTCCAGTACTAGGAAAGATTAAAATTGCTGGACTAAATCGAATGGAAGCTGCCGATTATTTGAAGGAGAAAATCAAAAACTATATCAAAGACCCTATTGTAATAATTAGAATTTTAAATTTCAAAGTAACAATTATTGGAGATGTCAGATCACCTGGTACATTTATTTTTCAAAATGAAAGAATTACAATTTTAGATGCATTAGGGCTAGCCGGAGATTTAAACATCACTGGACTACGAAGCAACATATTAGTTATCCGAGAAATTGACGGAAAAAAAACAGGAATAAGAATTGACCTAACTAAAAGTGAACTAATAAATTCACCTGTATATTATTTACAACAAAATGACGTTGTTTATGTAGAACAAAATAAGACAAAAGTAAATTCAGCACGCTATAGTTCAAATACGGGAGTTGTACTTTCAGCAATTTCAGTATTAATTAGTTCTGTTTATCTAATTTTAACACTTGCAAAAAATTAAACAAAATGAACATAAATCAAAACACTAAAAATCAAGACGCAATAAATATTGATATTAAAGAAATCATTCACAAATACTTAATTCACTGGAAATGGTTTATTTTGGGAACTATCATTTCTATTATTTCAACGATATTTATTTTAAGATATTCAGTACCAAAATATGAAGTTAAAGCAACTATATTAGTTAAGGATGATAAAAAAGGAGGATTACTTTCTGAATTATCAATGTTTCAAGACTTAGGTGGAATTGGTAGTGATAAAGCAGGAAACAATATGGATAACACTATTGAAATCCTAAAATCACGTTCGTTAATGCGAAGAGTTTCAGAAAAGTTACAACTTAATGTAAGTTATTCTCTTGTTGAAGGCCCTATAAATAGAGTATTTTATCCAATTGCTCCAATTAAGGTAAATTTTTTATCGGGCATAGCATCAATTTATAATATTGACACATCATTTTATGTAAATATAATTTCAAAATCAAAATTTACCATTATTGATTGTAAAGATAATAGTATTTCAACCAAGTCCTTTGGAGAAGAAATTCAAACTAAATTTGGCAGAGTAGTTATTACACCTAATAATGCAAAAATTGGTGATTTGATTAAGATCGATATAACTCCAATTGATGTTATTGCAGATATATATAAAAATGCAATTACTATTGAAGCTACTAGTAAAACAGCAAGTACAATTAATTTAACACTTAATGATGTTTCAGTAGAAAAAGCAACTGCTATAATAAATGCTTTAATTGACCAACAAAATGAAGAAGCGATATCAGATAAAAATGAAGTTTCCAAAAACACATTGGATTTTATAAATGAGCGAACAAAACTAATTACATCAGAACTAACTAGTGTTGAAAGTGATGCAGAAACTTTTAAAACACAGAACAAATTAGTTGATGTTGTTTCAGAAGGTGGTATGTTTTTAAAAAATGGAACTGATAATCAAAAAGAGATTCTTGAGACAAATACTCAAATTCGCCTATCGGAATTCATGATTGACTATTTATCAAAACACACAAACCCAAGTGATTTAATACCATCGAACTTAGGGATTGCCGATATTTCGATAGAAAGAATGATTGAGACATTTAATACATTGGTTTTGGAACGAAATAGAATATTTAAAAATTCAAGCGAAAAAAACCCAATAATTATAAACTTAGATTCACAAATTGCTAGTTTAAACAAAAACTTAAAAGAAAGTTTAAACAATGTAAAAACATCATTAATTATTAAAGATAAAGAATTACAAAAACAAGAAGAAGCTTTAAATTCAAAAATAGCATCGGTTCCCAAATATGAGCGAGAATATAGAACGATACAAAGACAGCAACAAATTAAAGAAGCACTTTACCTATATCTTCTACAAAAAAGAGAAGAAACTGCGATAACGTTGGCTGTTACTGTTGCGAATACAAAAATAATAGACTCTGCCTATAGTAACGGCAATCCAATTTCGCCCAAAAGAAGGATTTTCTACCTAATAGGAATATTTATTGGTATAATCATACCCGCATTATCAATATATATATTAGAAATTCTAGATACCAAAATTCATAACAAAAAAGATATTGATCAATTAAATCTTCCATATTTAGGAGACATACCGCAAACAGATGTAAAAGAACGCCTAGTCGTTTCTCGTAGCGACAATTCAAGTATTTCTGAAGCATTTAGACATTTACGTACCAATATCAGTTTTATGATTGGTGATGTAAAAAGCAAAAACAGAACTATTTTCGTTACATCAACGATAAGTAAAGAAGGAAAATCTTTTGTTGCATTAAATCTTGCAGCTACAATTGCCATTTCAGGGAAAAAAGTTTTACTAATAGGAATGGATTTACGTGCTCCAAAAATATTAGAATATTTAGATATACCTTCAAATACAAATGTCGGTTTAAGTAACTATATTGTAGATCAAGAAATTCATTTAAAAGACATAATCATCCCAATACCTGGCAGAGAAAATTTCTATATATTACCATCAGGGGCTATTCCACCAAATCCTGCAGAATTATTAATGCATCAACGTATTCAAGATATGTTTGAGTACGTAAAAGAAAATTACGATTACGTTATTGTTGATACCGCACCCGTAAGTATGGTAACTGATACATTCTTAATTAGCAGTTACGCCGATTCATTTATTTATGTTACAAGAGCTAATTACTTAGACAAACGCATGTTACACGTAGCAGAACATGTATTCAAAGAAAATAGACTTCCAAACATGGCTATACTTGTTAATGGAACCAATTCTAAAAAAGGATATGGCTACGGTTATGGTTACGGATATGGTTACGGACAAGAAAAACCAAAAACATTTTGGGAAAATATTTTCTCAAAATAGTAACATTCAAAAACAATACTCGTTATAGATTCATGTTTCAAAAAACTGGAACTTTTTTAAATGGAAGATGAAAAGAAAAAACTAGAATTAGTAATTGTAGGAGGTCCAAACGGCTCTGGCAAATCAACATTTGCTAGAGGATATATTCAACTTCATCCAATGGATTATTTGTGTGCTGATGATATTGCTCGCGAAATCAATCCAGAGGATATGAGTAGTGTTAAGGTTCTTGCAGGTAGAGAGTTTTTCAAAAAGTTAGAAAATTACAGAAAAGAACAACAAAGCCTTATAATTGAAAGTACCCTTTCTGGTGTTTATCTAAATAAACTTATTTCAGGCTTTAAAAATGATGGTTATGAAATCATTATGGTATATGTTTTTTTATATTCACCAAAGGTTTGTATTGAAAGAATTAAAGAACGTGTTTTGAAAGGTGGGCATTTTGTTCCAGACAAAGACGTTGTAAGAAGATATTATAGAAGCAAAGAAAATTTTTGGAATAATTACAAAAACTTAGCTGATAAATGGTTTTTAGTTTATAACTCTGAAAACAAATTCCTTGAGATTGCTCTTGGAATAAAAAATCAGTTTTCAATAAAGAATAAAGAATATTTTTATAAATTTGTCGAGCATTTTTAAAAACAAAAGTAAAAAATTATGGAAGTCAAAAAGTTCGATGACCTTAGCCTCTATTTAAAAGGCTTTGAAATTGAATCAATCGGTAACCAAGCCATTAGAAGAATCCAAGAAGAAAATAAAGGCAAGGGTATTCCGCTCGTTTATTCTGTAGATGGAAAAATATACTACGAATTAGCTGATGGAACGATAACTACCGATAGCCCATTTACAGCAAACGAATAGGATTTTAAGCAACGGGTTTATGCACACATTACATTAAGGTTTGTGTGCTTTTTTTATAACCTACAGTTTTTCAAGCAAATAAATATTATTTTCAAAATAAATCATTTTTTTCTTCAAAAAAGCTTGTTTAATACAAAATAAACTGTAATTTTGCACCGTTAAATAAAAACAACGATCGAGTAGCTCAGTCGGTAGAGCACATCCCTTTTAAGGATGGGGTCCTGGGTTCGAATCCCAGCTCGATCACAGAGTCAAAAGTTAATCACATTTAAAGCCTGCAAATAGAATTATTTGCAGGTTTTTTCATTTTATTCGATATCATTCCAACACAAAATGTGTAAATCCATATGAATCCAGTTCGGTGTACAAAATTATTTTTTAGATTTGTACACCGAATAGCAATATAACAAATTGCTATTCAAAAAGATAGACATATATTTTGGTGCGATTTAATCTATTTTAAGTACTACTTTCTTCATTTTAGTGTACATAAAAAGTAAATTAAATTAAAAAGACGTAATTGGTATGAATTCAGTAAACACATTTGGAGTTTCGTTCTTCATCAGACGAAACAGAGAAAGCAATGGTACAGTTCCAGTTTTTCTCAAAATTACCGTTAATGGGAAGCGTATAGACATTTCTGCAAAGCAAAGAGTACAAATTTCAAATTGGGATTCTGTTCGAGGATTTGGTAAAGGTCAAAGTACCGAAGTCAAAAAAATGAACACTTATCTCGAACAACTCAGAGGTAAAGTGGTTGAAAATTATCACGAACTGAAACTTCAAAAAAAGCCATTTACCGTTGAAGATGTCAGGAATAAATTTCTGGGTGTTGAAGAGCATCAACATACACTTATGAGTCTTTTCGATTATCACAATGAAACAGAAAAGAATGCTCTTGCTTCAGGAACATTAAAACATTATTTCGTCACAAAACGCTATTTTCAATTATTCTTAAAAGAACGAATGTCACTTTCTGACATCTATCTTTCACAATTGAATTACAAATTCGTTACCGATTTCGAACAGTTTATTCAACAAAAAAACTATCTAAATGATGGACAACCTTGTGGCAAAAATACCACAATGAAGCATATCGAAAGACTACGAAAAGTTGTTAATCTTGCTATCAAAAATGAGTGGTTAGAGAAAGATCCATTTGTGAAATTTAAAGTATCATTCACCAATAGCAAACGTGAATATTTAACTCCCGATGATTTACAAAAAATCGAAAGAAAAGAATTTAATCTCAATCGACTTCAACAAGTAAAAGACTTGTTTGTGTTCAGTTGTTACACAGGTCTTGCATATAGCGACACGTTTAACCTAACACCACAAAACTTATGCGTTGGCATTGATGGTGAATGCTGGATTACAACTAATCGCACTAAGACAAATCAAGCTGTAAGAATTCCGCTTCTACCCAAAGCAATGGAAATAATTGAAAAATACAAATCAAATATTGCCGTAATTTCAAATGGCAAACTGCTACCTACTCTATCAAATCAGAGATTGAATTCGTATCTAAAAGAAATTGGTGATATATGTGGAATAACGAAACCATTGACCTTTCACGTTGCTAGGCATACTTTTGCCACAACGGTAACTCTTACCAATGGTGTCCCAATTGAAACCGTTTCAAAACTATTGGGACATACGAGCATAAAAACAACTCAAATTTATGCAAAGGTTATTGAAACGAAAGTTAGTGGTGATATGAAGTCTCTAAGAGAAAAGCTAGATAATCAAAATATAGCTTCAAAAGCGGTAATGTAGATGAAATAGAAAAACTACGCTCGTTTATCGGGCGTAGTTTTTTCAAAACTTATAAGATTGAACATTTCTCGCATTCGACTACGAATACGAGTTCCATAGTAATCTTCAATTTCAGAACTTGTAAGGTTAGTTGTAGCATGAGTAATGATGTTATACGAAATGAAACTTTCGTATCGTAACGACAATATTTTCCCCATTACATTACATTCGTTTCCGAACTGCTTTATTGTATCTTCAGTTCCAAGATCATCAAAGCAATAATTGTTTATGCTATCTTGCTCAAATGAAAGTCTTCCATATTTCCGAATAACGGTATAGCCTTGTTCAATAAATTGAATGCTCACATCTTGACATGATTTAAGAATATATCTTTGTTTTTGGGGCAAAAACCAGCGAAAAAGGGACATTATTGTTGTTTTACCACAACCAACTGGTCCGTTTAAAAGAATCCCTTTTTCTAATGAAATTCCATATTGCAATGCCATTTCCTCATCTTTCGCAAAGTAAATAACCAGTTGTTTTATTATCTCTTTATCCGAATCATATACTTGGAAATGTTCACCAAATAGGTCTTTGCCTTTTCGTTCAAATTGAACTAGAAATTGATCAAAACTAAAGTCTTTCATTGTAGTTTTTATTTTGATTTAGTTTGAGACTTTTTTGCGGTTTAACATTTAGAATCCATTTACGAGCTGAAGCATTCCAATCGTACATCTGAGCATTGCCACCTCCAACTGTCCAACCATTCGAAGTATAATGATTGAAAAATTTTAAAGCTTCGATTTCATTTGATTGTTCAGCAACAAAGAACAATATTACGTCTTGCTCTGTTGGAGGATTAGATGAAATACTTTCTTTTTTTGCCGCAACTTTTTTTCTTTTTCCTCCTGTATTTTTTTTTGACATCTTTTCTTTAGAAATTTTGAGTGACTGAGTGAAAGATTTTTTTTCTTTCACTCTATATGTTTTATTATTTATAATGTTTATACTGTTTATTAAAGAAGGATGCAGTGCTTGAGCATCGCTTGTGTCAGATGTGCTACAAGACAAGAGCACAGCTTGAGCAGAGCTTGTGCTGGAAATGCTCAAGTGAATGTAACTGTTTTTTAAAGGACTTTTAGATGGAACATATTTAATATATCCCCAGTTATGCAGGTCTTTCAGCGTTTTATAATAGGTATGAGTTGAGCCAATTCTACTCAAAATCAATAACTCTCTTCGAGTAATTTCAATTGGATTTGAGAACCTATTTTTATTCCAAAGTTGAAATAATCCTAAATACATACTCACATGAAATGCGGTTAATCTACAATCAGCAACAACCAATTCATAGAACAAACTCATTAATATTATATAATTCACAATCTGTAGTTTATATAATAAATTCGGTTATTTTATTGCAGTTTTATTGCTTGCAAGTATTTGGTTAATATCTTGACTATCGTAATATAAAGTACAACCAATTTTTGTATATGGTAATGTCCCATTTAGGCGTAACGTTTGGAGTGTTGACGGTGATATTTTCAACATCCTTAATACCTCGGTTGTCTTAAGCCATTTCTTACTTGTGTGAGGTTTTAAATGTTCATCAAGCATAATTTTTAACTCCTCAAAAAGTTCAACTTTGAATCTGTTTAAATCTTCGTTTGTAATTATTTCCATTGCCATAATTTTATTGGTTTAAATTAATATGCAACAATAGTACGGCAGTCAAATTTTAAAATTGGGGCTATCACTATGGGATACCCCCAATTTTCTTTTAAAACACTTACATATCCTGAGAAGATTTCTTCTGCTTGTTAAAATTTTCTAAAGCGATTGTGAGTCTATTCAAATATGGGGTAATAGATTTCTTTCTATTGTATATTTTCTGAATTTTTCGATCGATATTAATGATATTCTTACCGAAAAAAAACGAGACTTTTTGAGTAAAATGATTTAATGCAACGGGTTCACCTGTCATCAATCTTACATTGTTTTGGTGATATATTGCTGCTGAAATTTCTATTATATCATTTTCTGATATATCTAATAAATATTCAGCTTGAGTATTGGAATCTTTATTTGAAGAATATATTTTTTTACTATGTACAACTTTAAATTTTTCTTGTTTCAATATTTCTGAAACAAAAAACAAGAGATGGTCAATTTTATGCGATCGAACATCGTTAAACGAAAGTTGTTTTTTTTATCGGCATCAATATCCGTTACAATTTCTGGGAAAAGTATTGTGCTAAATGGAGTATGAAATAACCAATGTACTTCTTTGAAATCTAATTTTACTAAGTTCAGATACTCTAATCGTTGAATATTCGTTTTTCCTCTAGCTAAATTCTGAAAGAGTTCGAGTTTAAATTCATTGACGAGCAACTCCATCCCTTCAAAATACGATTCTACTGTAATTCCCTTTACTACGTTTTTACTTCTTAACGCTTGCATCATCAAATGCTGCTTTTCTCTTACAAATTCTGACATTTTTTATAGTTTAATGATTAGTAAATAATCCAATAAAATTAAATAATAGAGTTTCCAGATATTTGAAAATAGAAGTATAAAAGTGATGTTAAAATTTACATATATACATCATAATTAGACAGTTTGTAAAATATTTATAATTAAATGAATATATATTTTGAAGTATATTATTCTATAATTCTCCATAATCGTTTGTAATGATTCTGTAACAAAAACAGAACAGTAATTTTACTATTTTACAGCAAGATTAACTTCAAAAAGAGAAACATTAGTTCAACCGATAATGGTAAATAAGTTAAAAAGCATTTGAAAACAGTTAAATCATAGTTTAGAAACACTTATTTTTTATATGATTCTATAAAATTAAATTTAAAAACAGTTTTGAAATAGTTAGATTATTTATCATTTACTTCAATTCAATCAACAATTTGTAGAATAATTATTTAGTAATTTCAAGTAATTCAATTTTTCAACTCAAAACATAGCTGTAACGGTATTGTAATGTATTAAAATTTCTTAAAACTGAATTATATCTACTTTTGATACTTCTGAAATAAAATGTATCACGTGGATTTAGAAAGGGAAAGAAAATATCTAATTATATTTTTTTTTGCATCATTTGCAATTATTCTCATTTCAATAGCTCTAGCAATATTTATTTTTGCCTATACCCATCCGAAAGTAATAATTATTTTAAAAGAATCTATTTTAGAACTCTATCTAAAAACAACGTTGACTTTAATGAAACTTTGCGGAATCGAAGGAAAATATGTTTTAATTAATGGAAGATTCTTTATTATAAACAATAAGTCGATTCCTGTTGATTTTGGAATTTTTGGTCTAAGAAATTATATTTTATCGTTCGTAATATTAACATTAATTATTAAGGATAATGAAGCCTTTTTAAAGTCAATTACTTTAGTCCTTTTTGTATTACCATTTATGTCATCAACACTATTATTCTTAATGTGGATTAATACACCCTTCATAAATTCATCACAACATCTTATTCAAATACTAAATGGTACATTTACCTTATACCTTATACTATTTATAAATATGTATTGTAACTATCAAACAGAAAAAGAGAGAATCAAATTAATCAAGAAAACGAAAATTATTTCATATTTTCTGATTTGTTATTTTATCTTCATTATTTCAAATACTTTCCAAATATAATTCCAAATGGTCTCTACCTTCAAGCCCTAACTTAATACAAATTCTATGGATATTTACTCGAATAGCATTCATCGAATAACCAGTTAACATAGAAATTGTAGATGTTGACAAATGCTGGGATAAATACAAACATAACGTAAGTTCTTGAGAATTTAAAACTAATAATTTCGAATTTAATCTGTCAAATTTATCATCATTCTGTGCAAATGTTGCTGGTTTATAAAAATTATTTTGATTAATAATGTCTTTTAATCTTTCTTTACCTGTAATATTTAGATATGGTTCAATTTGTTTAACTTCATTTAGTAAGAAATTATATCTATTACTTAAATACATTGTAATAGGGTCATTTGTATGCTGAACTAAAATTGTTGTATTTCCACCTTCGGTTGACAAAACCTCAATATAACTTACAAGTCGTTTAATTGATGCTGGATTTTGAAAACTTCTAGTAAGATAATCCATTTCAATTTTGCCTTTTATCATTAGTTCGTTCCAATTCTGTTTATATTTTTCAGTATCAACAAACAAACTAGGAATAGGAAAATCAACTACAGATTTCTTACTTTTATTCCCCATTAATAAAAGCAATAAATCATTAGCATCAATAAGTTCACCGTCAAAATTAACAATTGCTGCAGGTGAATTGATTTTTTGTATATCGTTTTTTTGAAGTATTGACATATTTATTTTTATAGCTTTTCCTTTTCTTGATGAAATATAAACTAACAAATAAAATGATTAGTCTAATTATTAATTACTTATACAAATTTAAGCATTAACTAAGAGAATATTAAAATAAAATTAGACCTAATTCAGTTTTCATAATCAAATAAATTTCAAACAAATAGAAACACTTAGCGTATTTATGTAATGTTTTTGTAATGCTAATGAAATTAAGAATATTTTAATATTCGTATTCTAGCGTACATAAAGAAAATATTAATTAATTAAACCTTAAGACAAAAAATGAATGAGGATATAAGCAATATTGAAAATCAAGAGCATGTAGAATTTTGGGAAAAATATAATGTAATTATAAGTGAAATAAAAAAGTTAAATCCTTACCTAAATAATTCTGGCAAAAAAAAATTAACAAACATTTTTGATAAAGCATTTTCGTTAAATCTATATTCTCCCCAAAGTTCCTTAATAATAGAAAAAGCTTCCTTTTTGAATTTGAAAAAATATAAATTAACTAATACTGAATTGTATATATGTGTTTTAATTTCTCTTAATTTTTCAAATATTGAAATTGTTCATCTTTCAAATTTCTCTGCCAATTACATAAGAGTTACAATACACAGAATTTGCAAAAAGATAAACATTGAAAATAGAAAAGAATTGGAAAACTTTTTAAAGTTAGAAAATGAATAAAACTCAAATTATTCATTTGTAACATTTAAAATATGATATAATTCAAGTTCGATTATGCTTTAGAATAATAACTCACTTTTTAAAATGTAATCTTATCTCCATTCAAATCAACTCTGATTTTATTTCAGTTCATTTTCACAGTTACAACTTATTGAGAATAATAAACAACTAATTATTCTGAAATGGTTTTGTAATGTTTGTTAATATCCAAATATCACAGTGTACGTAAATTAGCTTGAGTTTTAAAAGAAAAACAAAGGATTAATAACGCTAATTTACACAATTATGAAAAAACACTTACACATTTTACTTTCTGTTATTTTGATTATCGTCTCCCAGATTGTTTATGGTGCAGCGATATCATTAACAGCAACTTCTGGAACTACAACTGGAAGTTATACCACATTACAAACTGCATTTGCAGCTATTAATGCAGGTACACACAAAGGTGATATCGTTATTCAAATTACAGCAAATACCACCGAAACTGTTTCATCTGTTTTAAATGCCAGTGGTAGTGGAAGTGCAAGTTATACCTCAGTTAAAGTTTATCCGACGACAACAGGTTTATCAATAAGTGGAAATTTAGCGATACCTTTAATAGACTTAAATGGTGCTAAAAATGTAACCATAGATGGTAGAGTAAATGCATTAGGTTCTACAGTTGATCTAACTATTAATAATACAAGTACTAATGTTGTCAATGCTTCAACAATTCGTTTTATTAATGATGCTTATAATAACCAGATAAAATATTGTACCATTTTGGGATCAGAAGGAAATACTTCTGGTGGTGTTTTATTTTTTAGTACAACTACTGGAACTTTAGGAAATAGTAACAATACTATCACAAATAATAATATCAGCTGTTCTGCTGATGCAAATCGACCTGCTAATGCTCTTTATTCTTCAGGAACTACAACGTATCTGAATAGTAGTAATACTATTAGTAATAATAATTTTTATAATTTTTTAAGCAGGACATCAAGTAGTAATGGCATTTCAGTTTCAAGCAACAATACGGCTTGGACAATAAGTGGAAATAGTTTCTATGAGACAGCTTCATTTTCACCTTCAAGTGCTGTTGATTATCAAATCATCAGAGTTTCATCAACTGGAAATAATTTTACAATCTCTAATAATTATATTGGAGGAAGTTCTCCAAACTGTGGTTCTGTAGGAAGTGTAACTTCTTGGACAAAATCGAATACCAGTTATAATACCTTTACTGCAATTCAAATAAGACCAGGTTTGGGAACTGCAAGTAATGTTCAAGGTAATACAATTACAAATATTACTTGGTCAAATTCACCTGCAGCATCATTTATTGGTATCGATGCTCAAAGTACAGGAGATATAAATATTGGGACAACTGCTGGTAATATAATTGGAGCTGCAACTGGTAACGATGCTATTAAATTTACAAATGCTGGACAAAGTAATCAAAGTGCAGGGATA
>Ga0302215_10000599_pt1 | contig 26473 bp, 16 predicted proteins | sample II_Fen_N3_1_FD_194580 | JGI IMG/M metagenome (GOLD analysis project Ga0302215, IMG submission 194580) | Peat permafrost microbial communities from Stordalen Mire near Abisko, Sweden - II_Fen_N3_1 | ecosystem: Environmental > Terrestrial > Soil > Wetlands > Permafrost | place: Sweden: Abisko... | reverse complement strand
GAAATAATCACCACGATGTTCATACAACTGTGAAAAAGCAAAAACAACACGAGGAAAGTTCCCGTGATACTCATAATAAGCTTCCGCCCAATAGAGGAATCAATTAACCACATAGATTTTTGTTTTAGTTTGTAATATTTAGTAGTTTAGTAATCTAACACAAAGATATACAAAAGTTTAACTCAGGTAAACCGTTTTTTGAAATGAAACACAAAATTAGTGTTTTGATTTCGATAATGCAAATAATTACGGAAAAAATTCTCTAATTAAGAAGCTTAGCGGCCAATATTCTGAATACTAATCAATTGTATATATTCCACCTTATTAATTTTAAACGCAGTAATTATTAACTAACACAGATTAAGAGTTTTACGTTTCTAATACAGATAAATTTACATAGAAGAAAATTCCTAAAAAGCATAAATAAAATTTGTATCTAATACAGTTGTAAACAATATGTTGTAATTTTGTTGCAAATTGAGATTTAGGTTATTTCAGATCTCGCCACAACTATAAAATCTGTAAATCAAACACTTACATCTTACAACAACAAACTAAAAAGACAAATATTATAGTGTATGCTTAAAGAGTAAACACTATAATGCTTAAAAATGAAAAATGAAATTTACACCTGAAACTTACAAAGTCCCCGACCAACCGATGATTCCGTTCATAGATGAGGAGGAAATCTGGCACTATATTGCAGAAACAAAATCAACGCACGAACGGGTTAGGGAAATTATATCTAAATCATTATCTAAAAAACGGTTAACACTCGAAGAGGTAGCTGTGCTAATTAATGCGAATGCTCCGGAACTAATTAACGAGATAAAAGAGGGCGCTAAAACTCTAAAGAAGAATGTTTATGGCAATCGCATCGTTCTTTTTGCACCTTTGTATGTGGGCAGCAAATGTGCCAACAACTGTACTTATTGCGGTTTCAGAGCAAGTAATAAACAAGCGATTCGAAAAACCTTAGATAATGCTGAACTTATTTCGGAGGTTGAGGCGCTGGAACAAAACGGTCAAAAACGACTTATTTTGGTTTACGGTGAGCACAAACATTATTCTCCGGAATTTATTGCTGAAAACGTTCGTACTGCATACGGAGTAAAAAAAGGTAATGGCGAAATTCGCCGTGTAAATATCAATGCGGCTCCGATGGAAATTGAAGGTTTCCGCATTGTAAAAGAGTCTGGCATTGGTACTTTCCAGGTTTTTCAGGAAACATACCATCGCGAAGCATACAAAGGTTATCACTTAAGTGGAAAGAAAACGGATTATGATTATCGTCTAACATCATTGGATCGGGCTCAGGAAGCAGGACTTGACGATGTGGGAATTGGAGCGTTGTTTGGATTATATGACTGGCGGTTTGAAGTAATGGCATTAGTACGCCACACAAATCATCTGGAAGCTTGCTACAATGTTGGTCCTCATACCATTTCATTTCCACGGATTAAAGATGCTTCTGGGTTAAATTTTGGCGACAAATACTTCGTATCTGATGATGACTTTGCTCGACTTATTGCCATTTTACGCTTGGCGGTACCTTATACAGGCATGATTTTAACAGCTCGAGAACCTGAGAAACTGCGTAACGAAATTATTCAATACGGTGTTTCACAAATAGATGGCGGTACAAAGATTGAACTTGGAAGTTATTCACAGGAAAAGAAAAATGAAAATCTTGATAAAGGTCAATTTAAAATAAATGATGACCGTTCGTTAGCTGAAATCATTGATGAGTTGTTGGAACAAGACATGTTACCTTCGTTTTGCACTTCGTGCTATCGTCGTGGACGAACCGGTGAGCATTTTATGGAATTTTCGGTGCCCGGCTTTATCAAGCGTTTTTGCACACCCAATGCGTTGTTGACTTTGGCAGAGTACATTATGGATTATGCAGATGAAATTACTGCTAAAAAGGGTTGGATGGCCATAGATAAAAACTTATCAACGTTGGATGAAAAATTGCAATGTACTGTTCACGAGAAAATTGAGAAAATAAAATTGGGCGAAAGAGATTTATACTACTGAATAATTTACAGAGTTTAACGAATGAACTAAAACTTACATTTATAAACTATATCAATATGAGTAAAGGAAAAGATGTAAAGCCACATATTGGCATTTTTGGCCGAAGGAATAATGGGAAGAGCTCATTTATCAACCTGTTAGTTGGCCAAGATTTGGCTATTGTGTCCGATCATGCTGGAACAACCACTGATCCAGTAAAAAAATCGGTAGAAATTTTTGGTATTGGACCTGCTATTCTGATTGACACTGCCGGTATTGACGATAGTGGTGATCTAGGTGAAAAACGCATTAAGAAGACTCTCGAAGTAATCAAAAACGTTGATTGCGCCATCTTACTCATTGCAAACAATGAGTTTAAAGTGTACGAGCTAGATCTTATTCAACGTTTTAATGAGTATGATGTACCTTACGTAATCGTACACAACAAAAGTGATTTGGAGAAAATCGACAAACGAACAGTTGAAACTATCCATTCGATTACAGGTAAAGAAATTCTCGATTTCAGTACGGTGAAAAATGAGAATATGGACAACTTGATAGAACTGGTTAAGAACACTATTCCAAAAACGGCATATCAAAAGCCGTCTTTGTTTGGCAATTTGGTAAAACCAAAAGATGTAGTATTGCTTATCACACCTGTGGATAGCGAAGCACCTGATGGGCGTATGATTTTACCTCAGAATATGGCAATTCGCGATGTGCTTGATAACGATTGTATCTGCGTGACTGTAAAAGAAACTGAAATTGAAGATTTTCTGAAACTAGGTGTGAAACCTGCTTTGGCTGTGACCGATAGTCAGGCTTTTGGTTTGGTTTCAAAATTGATTCCCGAAGATGTACCTCTAACAAGTTTCAGCATAATATTTGCCCGCTTAAAAGGTGATTTTGAAAAATACTTAGAAGGCACCCCCTCTATTTCTCACTTGCAGGATGGCGATAAAGTTTTGATTCTTGAATCATGCGCCCATCAGGTGAGTTGCGATGATATTGGCAGATTCAAAATTCCAAATTGGCTGATAAAATTCACTGGCAAACAACTTGATTTTAAAGTAGTTTCTGGACTTTCGGAAATAGATGAAGATATAGAGAATTTTGCACTGATAATTCAATGTGGAGGTTGCATGGTAACTCGCAAGCAACTGCAAAATCGGTTGAAACCTGCTATTGAGTCAGGTATTCCTGTTACTAATTACGGTTTAGCTATAGCATATATGCATGGCATTTTCGAACGCGCAACTGTAATGTTTTAAATAATTTCTTTCCCTAAATGGAAATATGACTCTTACAAATATTTTAGATAAACCGGAACTAACAAGAGATGATATAATCTTTTTGTTGGGTTTGAAAGGCGAGGATGAAAAACAACTCTTCCGCCATGCTGGGCGCATCAAGCAAGAGTCTATTGGAAATACGGTATATTTGCGCGGATTAATTGAAATGTCAAATATCTGTGCCAAAGATTGTTTATATTGTGGCATTCGAAATTCAAATATAAATACCAATCGCTATTCTCTTTCGGAAAGAGAAGTGCTTGAAGCCATTCATTTTGCACACAAAAATCGTTATGGTTCGGTGGCTATCCAGTCGGGGGAAATCACCGGAAAAAGTTTTACTGACAAGATAAATCGCATTATCCAACAATCAAATTTGCAGACAAACGGTGAAATTGGCATAACACTTTCGTGTGGTGAACAAACGGAAGAGACTTACCGGAAATGGTTTACCAGCGGTGCTCATCGTTACTTGCTACGGATAGAATCTTCTACCGATGAATTGTATTATAAAATTCATCCTACAGATGGCAATCATAATTTTGAAAACAGAATTAATTCGCTCAAAACGCTGAAGAAGATCGGTTATCAAGTAGGCACAGGGGTAATGGTGGGATTGCCCTTTCAAACAACTGAGCATTTGGCAGATGATTTGTTATTTATGAAGAATTTTGACATAGATATGTGTGGTATGGGACCATATATCGAGCATAAAGAGACACCACTTTACAAGCATAGAGATATTTTAATTCCTCTTCAGGAACGTTTTCGACTGACTTTACGTATGATTGCCATTTTGCGCATTATAATGCCCGACATCAATATTGCAGCTACCACCGCTTTGCAAACCATTGACAAAATTGGTCGTGAGAAAGCCATTCAACTTGGAGCCAATATTTTGATGCCCAATATTACACCTGGAAAGTACCGGGATAGTTATGCTCTTTACGAAAATAAGCCCTGTACAGATGAGAACGCTGCTGACTGTAAAAATTGTATCGATGTTCGGGTACATTTAGTCAATCATCAGGTTGGTTATGCCCTCTGGGGCGACTCGAAGCATTTTAAAAAGACACCTCGACTTCTATAGAAAAACAAATGCAAAAAAGCCTAAATCAACAATTTGGCCTTTTTGCATCTATATACTTTCAATCCACCCTCACTTCCACCCTTAGGGATAGGGCTAGCAAAAAGCTATTATTTGTCCATATAATTATCCAAAATAGCTTTTACGCCATCAGGAGATACACGTCCGTACACTTTTTCACCAACCAATACCACAGGGGCAAGTCCACAAGCACCAACGCAGCGCAAGCAGTTAATAGAGAATTTACCATCCTTACTGGTTTCACCTACGGCAATACCGAGTTCTTTCTTAAATTCCTCAAGTACTTTTTCAGCTCCACGCACGTAACAAGCAGTGCCTGTACAAACTGAAATTGGGAAACGACCTTTTGGAATCATGGTAAAGTACGAATAAAACGTTACAACACCATAGACTTGCGCAGTAGACATGTTTAACCCATTGGCAATTACTTCCTGCACTTCAGCTGGAAGATAGCCATAGAGACTTTGTGTTTCGTGTAGTACATTGATAAGTTCACCGGGATCGTTATCGTACGATTTACAGATTTCCAAAATTGTATGTACTTTTTCTTCCGACAATTTTAGTTTTACTTTTTTCTTGCTTTTTTCAGCACTACTATAAGCATTCAGTACTTCTGGTCTATGTATTTCAGTAACCGGTTTTACGGTTTTCGGCTCCCCGGATTTTTGAACCGGAGTGTCAGCCAATATTTTGCTAATCATATAGTTGTTTTTATGATTTATCTGCTTTTTAATTTTTGATCCTAAAATTATTCAATTATTACTTCGTCACTCTTGTCAAAGTATTGAGTGTGTAGCAATTCATGTGATTTATGTCCACATGGTTTGCCCAAAAACTCATCGTACAGTTTAACAATATGAGGATTCATATGCGATTTTCGGATTGGCTTTCCAGCATCTTCTGTGTAAAGTGACGAAGCACGTTTTTGCAAGATTTCACTGTTGCCATGGTGAAACGGTTGACCTCCACCACCAATGCAACCACCCGGACAAGCCATAATTTCAATGGCATGATATTTCGATTTACCTGCACGAACGTCGTTCAACAACTTGCGGGCATTTGCCAATCCATGAGCAATACCGATATTGATTGGAAGTCCATCGAAATCGATGGTAGCAGAACGGATTCCATCCATACCTCTAAGCGCCTCAAATTCGACTTTTTCTAATGCTTTCCCTGTATGAACTTCGTAAGCTGTACGGCAAGCAGCTTCAATTACACCTCCAGTATTGCCAAAAATAACTCCTGCACCAGTCGACTCTCCCAGCGGATTGTCGAAATCTTCTTCAGGAAGATCCATAAAATCAATATTAGCTTGTTTTATAAACGAAGCCAACTCACGGGTTGAAATTGAAAAATCTACATCTGGATTGCCGTCAACCTTGAATTCATCACGTTGACATTCATATTTTTTAGCCAAACAAGGCATTACTGAAACAACTACCATATCTTTACGGTTTACACCTATTTTTTCTGCAAAATAAGATTTGGCAATAGCTCCAAACATTTGTTGAGGCGATTTAGCTGTTGAAGGAACATCCAGTAGATCAGGGAAGTTGTGTTCAAAGAAGTTTACCCAACCAGGACAGCAAGAAGTTAACATGGGTAATTTTACCGATTCGTCGCCTTGTAGGTGGCGATTCAAACGTCCCAATAGCTCGGTTCCTTCTTCCATGATAGTAAGATCGGCAGCAAAATCGGTATCAAATACATATTTAAAGCCTAAACGACGTAACGCAGCAGCCATTTTGCCAGTTACAGAAGTACCAGCTTCCAGTCCAAATTCTTCACCCAAAGCTGCACGTACAGCCGGAGCAGTTTGTACAATTACTGTTTTAGTTTTGTCAGAAAGTGCACGTATAACATTGATGGTGTGATCCACCTCAGTCAAAGCACCTGTAGGGCAAACTGAAACGCACTGACCGCAATAAGTACACGGTGATTTTTCCAAATCCATTTCAAATGCCGGAGCTACAACCGCTTTAAATCCACGGTTTACAGCCGAAAGAGCGCCAACAGTCTGCACCTCATTACACATCATCTCGCAGCGGCGACACATGACACATTTATCCACATCACGGATAATAGATGGAGATGTATCTTTGCGATACGTTGATTTCTCTCCTTGATAAGGAATTTCGCGAATTCCAAATTTCACAGCTATATCCTGAAGTTCGCAATTACCGGATTTGGCACAAACCAAACAATCAAAAGGGTGATCTGAGATAATCAATTTAGCAATAGTTCGACGAGCATTTAAGACTCTGATATTGTGCGTATTTACAATCATACCATCGGTTGCTTCGGTAGCACATGAAGGAGCCAGATTTTTACGACCATCAATTTCTACAACACAAATACGACAACCTCCTGGTTTATTTTCAATGTTCATGTGGCAAAGTTCAAAGTAGCAAAGTGTCGGGATTTCTATCCCAATTTTTTTAGCCGCCTTCAAAACCGAAGTCCCTTTTTCTACTTCTACAATTTTATTATCTATTGTGAGCTTAATCGTTTCCATATACAACTTTAACTTTGTGTTCTAATTTAATACTAATCGCATCGAATGCACATTTGTCTTCGCAGGCACCACACTTTATACAAATATCCTGATTAATGTAGTGTGGCTGTTTCTTGTCACCACTGATGGCATTAACTGGGCAACTGCGTTTACATGCCGTACAACCCACGCAGGCATTCTCGTCAATAACATAATACAGTAGTGCTTTGCATTGTCCAGCCCGACATTTTTTGTCAACTACGTGCTCGATATATTCGTCCCAGAAGTTTTGAAGGGTCGATAAAACTGGATTTGGAGAAGTCTGCCCCAGCCCACAAAGTGATGTATCTTTAATTACAGAACTTAAATTTTTGAGTTTTTCAAGGTCTTCCATGGTTCCTTTACCTTGGGTAATGCGCTCCAGCACTTCGTAGAGGCGTTTGTTACCAATGCGACAAGGAGAACATTTTCCGCAAGATTCTTCCACAATAAAGTCGAGATAAAACTTGGCTACTGACACCATGCAATCGTCTTCGTCTAGTACAATCATACCGCCAGAACCCATCATTGATCCGACTGCCACGAGGTTATCGTAGTCAATTGGAGTGTCGAGGTGCTGTTCTGTAAGACAACCTCCCGAAGGACCGCCTGTTTGAACGGCTTTAAATTTTTTCCCATCTTTAATGCCACCTCCGATTTCGAAAATGATTTCGCGCAGTGTAATACCCATTGGAACTTCAATCAGACCCACATTGTTAATTTTACCTGCCAACGCAAATACTTTTGTTCCTTTTGATTTTTCAGTACCAATACTTGCGAACCATTCTGCACCTTGATTAATAATAACAGGAATATTAGCAAATGTTTCCACGTTATTTACGTTAGTTGGCTTACCAAGATAGCCTGATACAGAAGGGAATGGCGGTTTGAAAGTTGGTTCACCACGCATACCTTCCATGGAGTGGATAAGTGCAGTTTCCTCACCACAGACAAATGCTCCTGCACCATAGCGCAATTGAATATCAAACTCAAATCCGGTTCCCAGAATATCTTTTCCCAACAATCCGAGATCACGAGCCTGACTAATGGCTTTTTTCAAACGAGAAATGGCCAATGGATATTCAGCTCGAATATAAACTAAGCCTTTCGTTGCGCCTATTGAGTAACCGCAAATTGCCATAGCTTCGATTATGGAGTGTGGGTCTCCTTCCAGAATAGCACGATCCATAAATGCTCCAGGATCACCTTCGTCAGCATTACAAACCACATATTTTTGGTCAGCCTGAACCTTACTCGTAATATCCCATTTCAAACCGGTTGGAAATCCGCCTCCACCACGACCGCGGAGTCCGGATTTTTTTATAATATCAATAGTTTGTTGTGCATCCATTTGGGTTAAAACTTTACCCAAAGCCTGATATCCATCGTTAACTAAATAATCAGTTACATCTTCAGGATTGATGGCACCACAGTTGCGAAGCGCAATACGAAGTTGTTTTTTGTAGAATCCCATTTTATCCGAATCGCTTACCTGTTCGTTTGTAGCAGGGTCGGTATAAAACAAACGGTTAATTTTGTTGCCTTTTACAACGTGCTCATCAATAATTTCTCGAGCATCAGTTGGAGTTACTTCTGTGTAAAAGGTATTGTCGGGCAATACTTTCACAATTGGTCCTTTTTCGCAGAATCCGAAACAGCCAGTACAAGTTACCCTTACGCTTTGATCAAGTCCTTTGTCAATAATAATTTCCTTGAGTTTTTCGTCTAGCGTCTTGCTTTGAGCAGCCTGACAACCGGTTCCTCCGCAGACATGAAGATGCTTAGTGAATCGTGCTCTGTCGATAACAAGTGCATCCTTCAACTTATTCAGCTCTGCTAAAGTTTTAATTTTCGTCATAAATTTCGTGGTTAAACTTTATTATTTTATTGTTGGTTTTATTGTGAAAAATGAATAAATACGAACTAAAAGTATTTGATATATAAATGTAATATGCCTAGTATTTAATTCAAATTTTGAAATAAAATCCTGACTTCTTATCTTTAGATAAAAAGCAGTCGATTTAATGTTGAAATCCTTTTCAGGATAACTCTAAAGCGTCATTTTAAAAAGGTATTGTGAGTGTTTTTATTTGAAAGAAAGTTTTATTTAACTAAAACAATCGCCCTTCAACTTTCGGAGTGCAAAGGTAATAAAAAATTAAATACGGAAAAATTTCTTTAATAAAAATTTAAAAAAAGAATTGGCCTGCATATATCATAACCTATTGCAGACCAATTCCAGAGTAGTATTTATTTACGAAAGCACTAATTATTCAGTTATTTCCCCTTTAAGCGCCGCTGGAGTTGCACTAAGAATTTTCACCTTAATTGTTTCGCCTATTTGTCGGCCTAAACGTGGGAAGATGACCACCTTGTTTTGCGACGTGCGACCAGACATTTCTTCTTTCGACTTTTTCGAAAAACCTTCAACCAATACTTCGAAAATTTTTCCAACATCGCGTAAATTCGCCTGATAGCCTAATTCACGTTGCACTTCAATAATTTCGGCCAAGCGACGCTGTTTTTCTTCTTCAGCAATGTTATCAGGTAGGTTTTGGGCAGCAAAAGTTCCCGGACGTTCAGAATACTTAAACATAAATGCCAAATCAAAATTAACCTCACGCAAAAGCGAAAGAGTTTCCTGATGATCTTCTTCTGTTTCATTGTGAAATCCACAAAAAACATCTGTACTAATAGAAGCTTCTGGCAATATGCGACGAATAGCAGCAATACGGTCAAGGTACCACGCACGACTATATTTACGTTTCATTAATGTCAATATCTTATCACTCCCCGACTGAACCGGCAAGTGAATTGATTTGCATAGATTATGATATTGCGCAATGGTTTCGAGTGTTCGATCACTCATATCTTTGGGATGCGATGTCGAGAATCGGAAACGAATTTCAGGAGCTGCTGCCGCAACAATGGCCAGCAAGTCAGGGAACTCAATTATTCTTCCTTCTTTTTCAAAGCGATATGAATTCACATTCTGTCCTAAAAGCGTAACTTCTTTGTAGTTTTTACCTTGCAAATCACGAAGTTCTCCCAATATGCTTTCAACGTCACGGCTACGCTCCCGACCTCTAGTATAAGGAACTATGCAATAAGAGCAAAAATTATTGCAGCCACGCATAATAGATATAAAGCCGGAAATAGATTTGCTGATACGCGTAGGCAACACCTCGCTATAAGTTTCTGAGGTTGAAAGCTCAACATTGATGGCTCTGTTACCTTGCTCTACACTCCCTATAAGGTTGGGAATGTCCATATAGGCATCAGGGCCAACAACAATGTTTACACCATAATCGTTAATAAGTTCATCTTTTACCCGCTCAGCCATGCAGCCAACCACACCTATAATTAGCTTCTTACGCTTACGTTTTAATGTCTCAAAATATTTCAGACGATTAATTATTTTCTGCTCTGCATTATCGCGAATAGAGCAAGTATTTACAAAAATGGCATCGGCTTCTGTAATTTTATCCGTCAACTCAAATCCATCCATTTGCATAATTGAAGCAACAACTTCGCTATCGGCCACATTCATTTGGCAACCGTAGGTTTCGATGAATAATTTTTTGTCATTCAAGGCGGATTTAAAGTCCGTTGAATCGACTGTTTTTTCGTTTGTACCCATATAATTTACTCGTTTTTTAGTACTACAAAGGTACATTATTAAATCAAAATACGAAAGAATTTCATTTTTAAGTTTTTTAACGCAGATTTACACAATAGCCCATTTTACTAATAATGAATAAATTAAACAAGATCATTCACAAAACACGAATTTATTATGAAGTTATTTCAAAAAAACATACCGAAAACGCTTGCCTATTCAAAAAATTATTCTCACTTTTGTGGAGTAAACAAACAGATAAATTTTTCATAGTTAAGGTTTAGGTTAAAATGTGCAATGGGTGGCTGTGAAGTTGCCCATTGTTTTTTGTATAAAGCTAGACACAACAAACAATTAAGTCCCAAAAACTGACATTTCAAAAATCTAGCGAAGAGCGATATCGAAAAAGATTTTAATAAAATTGACTAAATGTGCTATTAAACACATATGCACTAGCTCAGAACTAAAAAAAAGCTCGTATATTTGTGATGCGATAATATAAATAATAAACATTTACGAATTGGAGTTCCGGCGGGTATTGTCGGAATTCTTTTTGTTATATACTAAAAAAATAAATAAGTACAGCTATGGCAATAAATTATATGACTGCCGAAGGTTATAAAAAACTGGTAGAAGAATTAAACGAACTGGAGAGAGTGCAACGTCCTGCCATATCTAAACAGATAGGTGAAGCCCGTGATAAAGGCGATTTATCTGAAAATGCCGAATACGATGCAGCGAAAGAAGCTCAAGGCATGCTAGAAATGAGAATATCAAATCTTAAAGAGATGATTGGATCGGCTCGCATGATTGATGAGTCAAAAATAAACACAAACGAGGTTCAAATTCTGACTCGTGTTAAGATTAAAAACACAAAGACAGATCAAATTATGTCATATATGATAGTTTCTGAAAGCGAAGCAAATTTCAAAGAAGGAAAACTATCTGTCACTACCCCCATTGCCAAAGGTTTACTCGGCAAAAAAATAGGCGAAAAAGCATCTGTATCAGTACCATCAGGAGTACTGGAATTTGAAGTAATTGAAATTTCACTGTAAGCCAAACAAAATCAATCAACAAAAACAACCCGAATAATGACAATATTCAGTAAAATAATAGCTGGCGAGATACCATGCTATAAAATTGCAGAAGACGGTAATTTCTTCGCCTTTTTGGACATCAATCCAATGACAAAAGGACACACATTGGTTGTTCCAAAAATTGAAGAAGATTATATTTTTAATCTTGACGACGAAACATTGGCAAAAATGATCGTATTCTCTAAAAAAATTGCAAAAGCCATTGAAGAATCGATTACTTGCACACGAGTAGGCATAGCTGTTATCGGTCTTGAGGTTCCTCATGCACACATACATCTCATTCCAATAACTAAAGAGACTGATATGAACTTCAAAAACCCCAAATTAAAACTTTCGCCCGAAGAGATGACTAAAACTGCCTCTTCAATAAGCGAAAAGCTAAAATAACTGACACAGAAGTATAATAAAACAGTGCGAGCGACCATTTAATATGGTCGCTCGCACTGTTTTATTATGTCAACATCCAATTTCCTATACATGTGTTACAAACAATGGAGTATCAGAATGCATAACCATTTTATAAACCAAACCGGGATTAAATAAACGAGCAAAAATATTTCTACGACGTGTATTGAACGCTAACACGTCAATTTTCTGGTCAATCAGGTAATCATCCAGCACTTCCGACTCATCAACAGCACCAAGCAACGCATAATTAGTAATCAATTTAGGATAATGACTCGCAAAATATACCTTAATTCCTGCAAGTACAACTTCATCCCAAGCCTGTTTTTTATCAGATGCATGAATAAAGAATATCTCCAAATTATCCGAAGCAAAAAGTGAAATTGCTCTATCAATTGCAATCAAATCTTTCTGATCGAAATTAGTAAGAAAAGCTACTCGCTTAATCTCTTGTGGAGATTGCATAATCATCTTAACCGGAACTGCAAAAACAGGCGACAAACAACCTTCCATTACCTCAGCAGTAACGCTACCAATCAACTCATTGCTCATTTTCTTACCATGAGTCCCCATCACAACTAAAGCAGGTGTATTTTTCTTACAATAATCAATAATTTGATCTTCCGGGACACCTTCTTTCAATTCAAAGCTAAAGGGCACATCTGGTAGCTCTCCTCTTGTAATTCTGGCATTAATCAGATTCGTCAGATTGTCCATATCAGCATTTGCAGAGCTTATTATGCGGCGCAATAACTCACTATCACTGATACTATAGGTACTCATATCATTATTTGACGAAATAGTGAAAGTAGGACTAAAGTACACGTATAAAAAAACGACTTCAGCCGAAAGGTTCTCCGCAAAATGAAATCCAAAGTCAATAGCACTTGTTAGCATATCGGCAAAGTCAATAGGAACAAGCACTTGTTGCTCTGCACACTTTTCTAACGAAGACTGCCCTTCCCACGCACTTTCCATTTCCTCTACAATTTTAAGAGCGCGAGGCAAATCACTCTCCTTTATGCGAACCCGTACCCCAACAGCCATTTCAGGGTGCTCCAGATTGAGATTATGAATTACTGTCTCAATCCCACTTTCCTCCAGAACGGATTTAATCATTTGCGCGCGCTGATACGTACGAATAGCCAGAGTAACTAATTTATCTTCCATAACGATGAAAATTTGAACAGTTTACACACCTAAATCCGAGGAATCAATTGTAATTTAGTTATATCAATTCTACGCTGTAAAGATAGCCATTTTGCAGAATTCACAACTTATATTGTCTATTTTTTTTAATGACCAAAAACAAAAAAAGCAACTCATTTCTGAATTGTTTTTTTGCGGTAAGGAAGGAAAGTGAACCTATCCCATTTAGCTCCTACATATCAATACTTTGTATTTTTTGCTGCTTTTTTGTTACGATTTAGTCCCAAATTTTCAGATTTAATTTGACTGCCTTTGACTTCGCTTTATCCTGTAATTAATTTCGTAACAAAATTACACAATATTATTGTTATTATCCAAGGATTTGTTGACTTATTATCAACTACCAAAATACGTTGCAATAGTCGAAAGCGAAAAATCCGCAATCATTACAAGTATGATAATGCCTGAGCTAGTTTGGCTTGCATCTGACATCTCTTAAATCAGCCCTGATGCTTGATCGTTTATTGATATTAATAAAGATGGATAAAACTCAATTACATCTATACCAATAATGTTGCAAGATTAGGTTTTTTTTGTATAATCTAGTTTGAAAAATTAAGCATCTTCTCATTTTGCTAAAACTGAAATCTATTTAAAACAGTCCCGGGACATTCTTGATTTTCTTAAAATTCAGGCTTTGGAATCATTGATATAATTAATGGGACATTAACTAGTCATACGTGGTACAAACCAGTACTATGTGATTGCTTTTGTTTTTTTACTTTTGCATTCTGAATTGAAACGCCTCATATAACAGGATGGAATATTAAAATTATAGAAAGTTGTAAATAATACAATATAAAAAAGATATATTAGTAGCACAGATACATGCTGTTAATTATATATTTACGTGTCAAAGATATTTGAAAATTGAATATCTTTGACACGTTTCATGATGTAATCAAATCAATATAAATTGAAAAATAAACACTGAAAATGAATACAATAAAGTTGTTTTTAATTGTCACCCTGCTAGGTGTAAATTCAATAGATATTTCAGGAGAAAGTTCCTATGCATTTTGTCATTTAACAACAAATGATGAGCTTTCAAATAATTCGGTGACGGCTATATTAAGGGATAGTTATGGTTTTTTGTGGATTGGGACTGAGTTCGGCTTAAATAGATACGATGGTTATAGTTTCAAAACATTTTTAGCCCAGCCTAATATGCCAAATACAATGACTTCAAACTATATAGTAGGATTGCAGGAGGATGGACTTAAAAATATTTGGATTGATTATGGATATACTTATGTAGTCTATAACCGCGAAAAGAACAATTTTATTACTGATATAAATTTAATCCTCGATAAATTAAGTATTAAAACTAATGGTGCACGTAAAATATATGTTGATAAAGGAAAAAATTTATTTGTTATAAGTCTTGACAAAATCTATTTCTACAATATAGCTGCTAAAAAGTTGAATATTTACAAATCTCCGAAATTTAGCTATTCCAATATTGAAGTAAGTGACGATCTAGGTAATTTGTACGTTGTCGATTCCAAGGATCTTTGTTGGCAAATAGAAAAGAAATCCGGCAAGTTAAATAAAATGGCTTTGCCAACAGTGAGTGATTTTAATTATGAGAATAGGCGCACTAAAATCTTTGCTGATTCAGGTGGAGGTTTGTGGTTATATTCTGGTAAAGATGAATATGTAAATTTTAGACGGACCAATTCTTCTCAGTGGCAGAAAATCTATTTGAACTCTTCAATAAAATCGCAGAATAACATTATTTCAATCGTAGAAGGGCGTAATGGTCAGGTTTGGATTGCTACAGATCATAAGGGACTGTTTCTTTATGACAAGTCGACAAACTTATTGACAAATATCATTTCGAATTCGCTAAGTCAAACTTCAATCGCATCAAATTCTGTAACTAGTATTTTAATTGATAATAATGGAACATTATGGGTCGGACATGACAAAAAAGGAATTTCCTTTTTCAATGAAAGTTTTCAGAATTTCATTAATGTGCAAAACGATCAATGCAAGAATATCAGTCGGATTGTTGAACTTCGTAATGGAAATCTACTTTTAGGAACGGATGGTAATGGTTTATATGTAACAAATTATAAAACAAACGATGTAATTAAATTGCCAATCCCTTATACGGCCATAACCGCATTGTTTGAAGATAAAAATGAACATGTATGGATCGGCACGTATCGGCAAGGTTTATATTGCTTCTATCATAATAAATTGAAGCATTTCACAACAACTAACAGTAACCTATCTTCAGATAATATTTGGAGTATTGTTGAGGATAAATATGAAAATTTGTGGATTGGTACTTTAGGTGGAAAAATACAAAAATATAGGATAAATGATAATACAAATTATTTTGAAACTCCATTTGAAGATACGAAATATGTTTCGGATATGTTTTATGATGGAGATAAAACTATTTATGCAGCCACTCCTTACGGACTTACAATAATTGATATTGAAAAAAATACAAATCAGGTTTTTTTAGGAAATAGAAAAGGGACTGAACAATTTAACCAACCACAAATTTATAATGTATATAAAGATAGCAGAAATCTTTTATGGATTGGTACGAATTCAGGACTTACAATCTGGGATTTAAAAAAAGACTCTTTGTCTTATTTTAATATTTCAGATGGGCTGAGTGCTAATATCATTAGAGGAATTATGGAGGACAATTTACATAATATATGGGTAACTACCAGTAATGGATTGTCTGTTATTATGTTGGATAAGAATAATAACCACGCAATAAGAATTTGTAGAAATTTCTTGATTAGAGATGGTATCAGAAATGACTATTTTAATAGTAATGCGATTTGCAAATTAAGAAATGGTAATATATTGGCTGGAACAATTGACGGATATACTGTCATAAATCCCTTAAAAGTGACAGTAAGAAAAGAACCGTTGTCAAGGATATATTTAACTAAGCTGATTGTTGACAATACGGTAATAAATGTAGATTCAGTTTACAATGGTCAGGTAATTTTAAAAAAATCTATCGAATTGATGTCTGCGCTTAATCTGAAATATAATGATAAATTGGTGACATTGGAATTTACAACAGTAGATTTGATAAATGCCTCTAAAGTTAAATTCAGATACAGGATTGAAGGGTTTAACAATAGGTGGATAACAACCAAAAAGAATGAAATTGTAATAACGTCTTTACCTCCAGGCGAGTACAGATTGTTAGTAGAAGCCTGTAATAGTGATGGAATTTGGAATACTGAAGCAAAAGTGTTGTTGATAAACGTAGCACCTCCTTTTTATTTCTCATATTGGGCTATTCTGCTTTACATATTAGTTGCTTTGGTAATTGTTCTGTTTCTAATTTATAGAGGACAACGAAGACATCAAGTAAAACTTGAACAACAAAGGCTCCAAATGGCTCATGAACATGAACTCAAAATCAACGAAATGAAATTGATGTTTTTTACAAACATTAGTCATGATTTACGTACTCCTTTAACACTTATCATAACCCCACTGCAAGCGTTGTTAAAAGACATCCGCGATGATAGTTTAAAGAAAACTCTCGAAATTATGTTTAAAAACGCTCAACAGCTTTTATCATTAATAAACTCATTACTTGATTTTCGGAAACTGGATGTTGGTGCTGAAGTACTGCATTTAAACCCAGGGAATATTGCTGATTTGGTTAGAGAGATTTATTCGTCGTTTACTGTTTATGCCACAGAGCGAAAAATTAATTTTATATTGAACAGTAGTCATGAAAATTTATGGTTGGAGTACGACCAGGATAAAATACATAAGTCAATTGTAAATTTATTGTCAAACGCATTTAAATACACTACCAATGGTGGAATTGTGAAATTAGACCTTTACACTAATGAAACAGATGTATGTGTCAGTGTGTCAGATACTGGCATAGGCATCAGTGATGAGGATAAAAAAATGGTATTTAACAGGTTCTACCAGACAGCGCATAATTTAAGGAAAACGGGTAGTGGCATTGGTTTACATATAGTTAGTGAATACATAAAACTACATAAAGGCTCAATTGACATTGCTGATAATATGCCCAGTGGTTGTATTTTTACTTTGCGTTTTCCGCTAATTGAAACTAGTACTGTTAGCGTTAATACTGAGAATGATTATGTAGAAGAGTATCAAGAGCATGAAGAAATATTTCCCAAAAAGCCTGTTCTATTATTTGTAGATGACAATCAGGATTTATGCGAGTTTATTCATTGTAATTTGATGAATGACTATTTGGTACTCATTGCTAACGATGGACAGGAAGCATTGGTGTTATTGAAGCAAAATGATGTAAATATTGTAGTAAGCGATATAATGATGCCTGAAATAGATGGGATTGAACTTTGTAAACAAATCAAAACAAACATCGAATGGTCTCATATTCCTGTTATTTTACTAACAGCAAAAACAGCCGATGAACATATAATTGAAGGTCTTGAAATTGGTGCCGATGATTATATTACCAAACCATTTAATTTGGATATATTGAAGTTGAGGATATTGAAATTCTCTGAATGGAGTTTGAAATCACACAAAACGTTTAAACAAAAGTTGGAGGTTAATCCTCACGAAATTACAATTACCACACTTGATGAGAAATTGATTGAAAAAGCCATCGATATTGTAGAAAAAAACATTAGCGATACCGAATTCAGTGTTGAGATACTTGGTGAAGCTTTGGGCTTAAGCAGAGGACACCTTTATAGAAAACTAATGGCTATAACAGGTAAGGGTCCCGCGGAATTTATTAGGCTGGTGAGATTGAAAAGAGGGAAACAACTTTTGGAAAAAAGTCAGTTGCAAATCTCGGAAATAGCTTATCAGGTTGGATTTAGCTCGCGTAATCGCTTCACTATAAAATTTAGGGAGGAATTTGGTATGTCGCCAACAGAATATATTAAAACGCTGAAACAAGATGAAATAGAATAATCTATTTATGCACCAAACTGGTTGCAAAACAGTGCTAACGAATAAAAAAAAGTTGCGGTAATTTTTACTGCAACTTTTTTTTATTCGTTAGCCAACTGCTTTATACATATTCAATTTGAATTAATTTACAACATTCAAATGAGAAGAATCATTCTATTATTAAGCTTTCAAGTTTTATTAAGAAGAGATATTCTTTACTGAATTTCCGTCCTGCCGTTAACATGAAATTTGTTTAAAGATAATACAATTCTATCTTAACTTCATTTCCGGTTTTGTGGAGTATCAAAGTCAATTTAGTGTCGTTGAAATACTACTGCTATTGGGCAACAAAAAGCTACTGTATTGTTAAACAGTTGTATCATGTAGACTCTTATAATCCAAAATGAGACGAATGAGAGTTATATTTGGTACAAAACGATGTGATTGTCTCTGTAAAATCAGTATACTTTTGTGTAGTCATATTTTCATTTTAAAGACAAAGACTATATAATATAAACTGCTTATCCCCTAAGTTAAGGTTAAAAATATATGAGTCGTAATGTTCGTGCTGACTTAAGTTTGACAAATGAAATTTGAGAAATAAAACCACAATGGGCAAAATAGACCAATGCCTTTCGGTATTTTAAGATGTAAGACTTGTAATAAAGTATTAATCTGCGATGAAAAATTATGCCCATTGTGGTTTGTTTTTCTTCAACTTGACCGAAAGGGATAAGCAGTATAATTAATTGTACTACTGTAAGGTGATAGGCTTTAGGCAACTGCCATAACGAATCAGCAAAAATAGAAAAACTGAATATTGTAATAAAATAATGTTATAGTTAAAACAATCAAATAATCAATTAAATCAATCAATTTCTTTATTATTAACAAATTAAAATTAAATGCTTTATGAAAAAAATTACAAGTTTATTTTTTGGCATCTTTTGTATGCTAAGTGTGGCTAATGCCCAAATGCCGTATCTCGAAAATTTTGAAGCAAATTTTGCTCCCACGGATGCTAGTACTACATTTGCACCAAGTACAAAGGCAGGAACATGGAGTGGTGGAGTAAATTTGCAAACCGATGGCGATGCAATTATAGGTTTGGATAAAGGGTGGAGTACGAATCTTCATCTTTTGCATTTAACTCCAACATCTGCTGCTGTTACTATACCTAATATCAATGTGGCTGGATATACAAATTTAAGCCTTAGTTTAGATTTTACTATTGCTGCTGCTACTGAAGCACCAAAGATTGATGCAAGTGTTGATGGTGGTGCTTGGGCACCTCTACCTACGGTTGCTATTGGTGGAGGATGGTGGGGTTTGGGAACAGGATCTGTCGCTTTGCCTGCAGCTGTTAGTACAATAAGCCTCAGAATAAATCCTACGACTGCTGATACATGGTTTGATAATTTTGCAATTACTGGAACAGCGGTTGCAACTGGTATAGCTAAGACTGGGGAGCAAGTTTTCTCTGTCTATCCAAATCCTGCAACCAACTATATTTTGACTAAAAATGCACAAAAAGTGACTATTTTGGATTTGAATGGACGCGTTGTAAAAGAAGCTTTCAATTCAGAAAAAGTTGACATTGCTTCGTTGGCAAAAGGAGCTTATATCGTAAAAGCTCAAATAGATAACGCAACCAAGATTGGTAAGTTAATTAAGGAGTAAGCGTAATATTCTGAAGCAGGTGAGTGGTTGAATTTTGCCATTCACCTGCTTTTTTTATCCCAACCCTTAAAATCACTTTTTTATTTTGAAGTATAACACAATGAGTATATGTCAAAAATTTAAACAATTAATAATAATTTAGTCAGCATATTATGAATTCACAAAAAAAACTTACAGGAATTTTCATATTAATAGGATTGCTCCTATTAACTACACAAACATTTTCTCGAAATCCGAATTTCCATATCTATATCTGTTTTGGACAGTCAAATATGGAAGGTCAGGGAGCAATTGAAACACAGGATAGAACGGTCAATAGCCGTTTTAAAGTTCTTCAAGCCATTGATTGTTCTGGTCTTAATAGAACTAAGGGCACATGGTATCCCGCCATTCCGCCATTATGTCAATGTGCCACAGGGCTATCACCTGCTGACTATTTTGGAAGAACCATGGTTGATCACCTTCCAGATAGCATTACCGTTGGTGTGATTAATGTGTCTGTAGGTGGCTGTGATATTAGGCTTTTTGACAAAGATGTTTGTCAGAACTACGATTCTACTTATAACGAAGAGTGGTATTTGTCCCATGTTAGGCTTTATGACTGGAAACCTCGTCAACGTCTTATGGATATGGCCAAATTAGCTCAAAAGGATGGCGTAATTAAAGGCATCCTTTTACATCAGGGTGAAGCAAACTTGTGGGTCGACAAAGATAAATGGGCATCGTATGTAAAGAAAGTGTACAATGATATGTTAACCGAACTATCGTTAAAGGCCGATTCAGTTCCACTTTTAGCAGGAGAGGTATTGTATACCGGTGTCTACTCCGAAATGAATCCCACTGTGAGAACACTTCCAAATATTATTCCTACAGCCCATGTAATTTCTGCCGAAGGATTGCCCGGGGATTGGGCACACTTCACCTCCGCCGGATACAGAATACTTGGACTGAGATATGCTGCAGCAATGCTTCCTTTATTGGGCGTTAAATCAAAAGTCCTTGAGCCGGAGGCTTATAATTTTGAAGCTGAATGTTCTACAGTTGGCAGCAATTGGAATGAAATTCACGATGTGACTGCATCAAATAATAGCTATTTGACAATTAAAACTGGATTTGGTAATACTACCAACGCACCTACAGATATCGAAAATGCTATTTCTTTTGATTTTACGGCAAAATCTGATACCACTTTTTTTGTGTATGCTCGGTTAAATTGTCCAACTACTAGTAAGGATTCATACTGGGTAAAAATGGACAATGGACCGTTTGAGTATGTTGACGGTTTGACTACAACTGTATGGAAATGGACAAAATTGAAAAGTTATAATTTGAAAGCAGGCAACCATACTTTTGCCATTGCTAGTGGTGAAGAAGGGGCCAAGCTTGATAAAGTATTCATTTCAAATTTTGACAATGTCCCAACCGGTATGGGCGATCCAGCTATAAGGATTTGTAACAATACAGTGTATAAAGTGCCCGGTAAAATAGAAGCCGAACTATTTTTAGACCAAAATGGCGTTCAAACTGAAGGCTGCGGTGACACCGGTGGCGGTTTAGATATAGGATCGATTGATGCCAACGATTGGATGCAATATACGATTGATGTCGCAGCAGATACCGTTTACAACGCTACTTTTCGTTGTGCTTCTCCTGGTACAGGTGGGGCTGTTTCAGTATTAGTCGATGGTGTAAAAATAAGCACAATGTCTTTCACCGGGACAGGAAATTGGCAAATATATAAATCTTTTTCGAAGGATATACCTTTAAAAGCAGGGAAACATATCTTGAAATTGCTTGTAACTACAGGAGGGTTTAACTTTAATTGGTTCATGTTTGAATCTAAAAAAGTATCAGGAATTAATGACTTAAATATAGGTAGTTTGTCAGTTTTCCCAAATCCAACAAATGGTGTATTGAATATTGACAGTGATGCATTTCAGTTTAACAATATAGACATTATTGATTGTACTGGGAAACGTGTGTATTCAAAAAATGTAGACTCTTCAAAACGTATAAGTTTCAATCCATGTTTACAGAAAGGACTTTATATTTTAAGGCTAAGTGACAATACTAAAACTCAAAATGTAAAAATAATTATTAATTAGGAATAAAATACTCTTACTTTTAAAATTACATTCATGAAAAAATCTCATGCTTATTTATTTGTGGTGTTGTTTGTTACAATGCTTTTTTCTGTACAAAAAGCAACAGCACAATACACCATTCCCGCCAAAATGAACTGGTGGTATGAATCCCGTTTTGGCATGTTTATCCATTTTGGTTCCTATTCCTATTTAGCTCAGGGCGAATGGGCAATGCCAAGTGGTTGGTCGAAAACTGATTGGCAAACCAAGGTTTCGGCTAACTTCAACCCAACAAATTTTAATGCCGGTACCATTGCGCGGTTAGCGCAAAAAGCAGGTATGAAATATCTGGTAATTACAGCCAAACACCACGAAGGCTTCTGTATGTGGGACACTCATGTTGCCAGTTTTAAAGATGTAACGGGTACAAAAGATTATGACCTTCCCGGTTTTACTGCTTTTAAAACAAGAGATATTCTGAAAGAACTCAAAGATTCTTGCGATGCGGTGGGAGTTAAGTTTTGTTTGTATTATTCAATCTTGGATTGGAATCACTCTTCGCAGTCAGGCTATAATTTTACTACAATGAGCAGCTTCGCAGCCCGAACTGCTTATATTACAGATATGAAAGCCCAGTTGAAAGAGCTGATAGACAATTACCATCCAGCAATAATGTGGTTTGATGGTGACTGGACTTATAATCAAGGTGCGGCAACGCTGTCTTCGTGGTGGACTAAGGCCGATGGTATAGACTTATATAATTACCTGAATGGACTTGATCCTAATCTTTTGATCAACGAACGGGTTTTTAGAGGTGCCGGATTGGGTGATTGGATGTGTCCTGAGCAAACAGTGCCTGCTACTCCAGAAAGCCGTCCTTGGGAAACGTGCCAAACTATGAATGGTTCGTGGGGTTATGTAGCAACGGATAATAATTACAAATCAACTAAAACCTTAATTCAGCAATTGGTCCAGGTTGTATCGAGAGATGGAAACTATTTGTTGAATATCGGACCCAAAGGAGATGGTACGGTCACACCGCAATCAGTTACAATACTAAACGGCTTCGGCGATTGGATGAAAACGTATAGCGAAAGTATTTATGGTACAACCCGTAGTCCGTTTTCGTTAGAACCTACATGGGGTTTGTACTCAAAGAAAGACGGAAAATTATATGCCCATGTTTTTTCGTGGCCTGCAAACGGATTATTGAAAGTGCCATCGCTCACAAATGTCATCAGCAAAATTTACTTGTTGAATGACACTACAACATTATTGAACTATAAAGATAGTGCTGGTTATATTCGAATTTCCGTGCCAGTTACTGCTCCGAATCCGAATAACTCAGTTGTAGTTCTCAAAGTAACAGGTGTTCCAACAGCTTCTACGCAATATATTAAAGTTTCCGGTGTCAACGTGATAGGTCAGGGTGGATCAACTAATATTCCGACTGTTGGAGGTAATTTACAACTGTCAACAATCGTAACGCCTTCAAATGCTGCCGATAAAACGGTAACCTGGACTGTAAGCGATGCAACTATTGCTTCCATAAGCAATACCGGCTTGCTTACTGCTAATAAAGTCGGTTCGGTTACTGTAACAGCCACAGCCAATGACGATTCGGGTGTTTTTGGACAAATAAAGATTGCAGTTGGTTCAGGATCACAAAGCGTAAATTTATTGCAAAACAGCGATTTAGAAACACAAGGCGCTTGGTTGGTAACACAATGTGACTTGAACGGAACAATCAACGCAACATTTGGAACGGATGGCACCGGTCCTCAGGGTGGGGCAAACAAATTTTTGGAGCTTAAGTTTCCTGCAGCGGGAGCTTCTTCACAGGTATTTGTGTATCAGAAAGTTGTTATCAAAAGAGGTCACACATACAAATTCTCGGCTGCCATGAAAGATGTATCTACGTCATTAGCTGATGATTGGATTGGAATTGCATATACGGATAAAAAACCGGTAACAGGTCAGGATATTACAGAAAAAGCTATTGCTACCTTCGGGTCGTGGCAAACCTGTAACGGTAAAGGCTTTGATGGACTTGTTGAAACATCGTGCGCTACTACAAGCCAGTATTTCAAAATTCCTACAACGCTTAGTTCGGATACCATCTATTTTGGTATAAATGTAGGTACATGGGGAGCTACAAGTAATATTGATTTGTATTTTGACAACGTAACGCTGGCCGATTCGGTTGGAATAACTTCGGCAACTATGAATCCAACATCTTCCTTACTAAAAGTATATCCTAATCCTACTAACAATGGAACTGTAAATCTGCAATACGACAATTCAACTAATTTAACCAGCTATTCTTTAGTTGACATGTTGGGCAAAGAAGAATTAAAGGGTACTTTTGTAAATAGAATTACTTTGGATATAAAAAAATGCAAACAGGGAATTTATTTAATTAAGGTTGAAAATGATGGTAAATCAGAAGTGCAAAAATTGCTGGTGAACTAAATAAAAACGAAACAGGATGGACAGCTTTAAATTAGTATTGGTATTGATACTAATTAATTAACATACATAAATATTGATATAATAGGCAAGTATTGATTGGTTGCCTATTATATTACTTGCTTATCCACAACAAGCAAGTAGTTGAATTAATGTGCCTGCATGTTATTCAGAGAGAAAAAAATGTGTGAAACTGAAAAATAATGAAATTCTCAGAAAATGAATAAACTAGACTCGTTAAATATAAAATTTAAATTCAGTAAAATAATGAAAACAAACAAACACATTTTTCAATTAGTTGCAATTCTAATTTTAGGTGTTTTTATTTCTCAGTCTATTTTCGCGCAGAAAAAAAAGGTTTCCTGCGTGGGAAATAGCATTACTTATGGATACGGATTATCCAATCCATCAACACAGAGTTACCCATCTCAAATGCAAGTATTGCTTGGCACAAGCTCTTGGACTGTTGGAAATTTTGGGGTAAGTGCCAGAACCATGCTTAAGAAGGGTGATCTGCCCTATTGGAATGAACAAGCATTCACTGATGCGAAAAATTATTTGCCCAATTTAGTAATGATTGAATTAGGAACCAACGATGCCAAGTCATGGAACTGGAATAATCGGGGGAGTGAATTTGTTTCCAATTACAAGGAAATGATTACGATATTTCGAGGCCTGACATCTAAACCTGATGTGTGGATTGGACTTGTCCCTCCCGGAAATAATGTTAGTTGGAATATTTTAGGGATAGTGCTGAAAGATTCAGTAAATAAAAGGATAAAACAAGTAGCACTCGAATCGGGAGTTGGTTTGATTGATATTTACGATGCACTTGGAGGAAATGCCGCTAAATGGTATAGTTCAACTAATTTTCAAACAGATAGCATTCATCCAACAACGGCCGGTGCAGCAATTATTGTCCAAAAGGTCAAGGAAATGCTTTTAACGCCAAAACCTGTGGTGACATTTGCCAATGGTAAGGTAACTGCCCCGGATGGTACTGATTATCAATGGTATTTGAATGGAGCTCCTGTATCAGTAGGTAATGGAGGTAAATTGAAGGAGATGAATGTGACGGTGTCGGGCAAATATAAAGTCTCCATAAAAATAAATGCAGCAAACGAAACCCGAATTGTGTCGCAAGAGTTGGATGTGCAGCTAACTTCAGTTAATTCGGTTTCTTCCAATAGGATAAAAGTTTATCCTAATCCAACTTTCGATGTTATTCAAGTAGAGACCGATAATATAGAAAAAGCTGCAACCTATACAATTACAGATTTATCTGGGAAATTATTGCTAAAGGGTCAGATTCAGAATGGCCATGGAGAGATTAATATCGCCAAACTCTCAAAAGGTACTTATATCTTGGGAATTGGAAATGAACAAGTAAAAGTGATTAAAGCGAAATAAAATGACATATTGACATTAGTATAAAATGAAAAAAATATGTTTTTCCTCAATTATTTTGTAGAAGACTATTTATAGCAACCATTGGGTGCTAGCTGTTAATGTCTGCTGTCGGCAATATCAGAATTGCCGACAACATAGCACCTTCCACCGGAAATACAATTTTATATCGGGTCGTATCTCTCACCTTCAGTGCAAATGAATAAGGCATTTCATAAATTGTGGCTCCATCTTCATTTCCCGAGTTAAGCGTTTTCACCATTTGCGAAGGGTGCAACCCTTTTGCAGTATTTTTCACTAACATTTTAATTCCTTCAGCTCCGGTTGAACCCATTACCAACAGCATATTCATATTTTGACTGCGATAATATCCGAAAATCGGTTATTATCGCAGACAAATATTTATTTGTCAAGTATCTTGTGCCGTTTACTTGACATTTTCTTTTTCCGATGCAGCAGGTATCAAAGAAGCAATAAACAAAGTAAAATCAGTAATATCGCCCTGTACACTTACTTTTTCTAAAGCAGCCATATATACAGTTCTTTTTTCTACAGGTATAATAGTCCAATCATACCCACCTGATATAAGTTGTGTGTTCATTAGAAAGCGGCCAATACGTCCGTTACCGTCCATATAAGG
>Ga0302215_10000597_pt1 | contig 26522 bp, 9 predicted proteins | sample II_Fen_N3_1_FD_194580 | JGI IMG/M metagenome (GOLD analysis project Ga0302215, IMG submission 194580) | Peat permafrost microbial communities from Stordalen Mire near Abisko, Sweden - II_Fen_N3_1 | ecosystem: Environmental > Terrestrial > Soil > Wetlands > Permafrost | place: Sweden: Abisko... | reverse complement strand
AGTTGTCCTTGAATATTGCAAATAGAAAATTCAACACTTGCAGCATTAAACAGCTCAAAATCAATCGCCACTCGACTACCCACAATATATACTTTGAATAGTTCGTTGGTATAAATATCATTCACTACTGAAGGTTTTGTTTCTGTCAATACCAGATTATCAATAAAGAAATTGAAGTTTGTTGCAGTAGTGTTTTTAGCATAAACAATATAAGCAGTCGAAGCTGGCGCCACAAAAGTCAACGAAGTGCTTTGAGCCGCTTGAGTTGCCAAATTGCTGGCGGCTGCTAAAGTTGTGGTATAAAGTCCACCAATAGCTGTGGCTTTATCGGCATTGGCAGTAGTAGCAGCATAGATATTTACCAGCGCTGTAGCACTCGTGCTTTGTACTTTGTATTGCAAATCGAGTCGATAAGTAGCCCCTTTTGTCAATGAGAATATTTTCTGACTAATTAGATTATAGGATGTTGCATCGCCCAAAAATCGCAGATACATGCATTTTTTGCCTGAAGTAGCCCAGCCATTTCCACCCTGCACACGTGAATAACCATATTGACCAATTTGAACTGGATCATTGGCTGGAATCCAAGTACCAAGTGGCCCCCCATCTATCGGACAATTCTCAAAACTTGGGTCAAACATATACACGGAATTCACTACAGAAGCTTTTTGTAGAATAAAAGTACAATTTGCCGAGGTCGAAACCCTGTCATTGAACAATGGTCGGTTGTCCACAATGGAGTCGGAACCAATACTTTTTGAAGCATCCGATGCCTGGGTGATAGTGACCAAGGTATCAGAAACACCCTGTATAACCCATTCGGAAAAGTCCGGAGCAACTACATTTGTGGTAAATTCAAGCTGAGTATTTTGTGAAGTAGTCTTCACTTTACTGAGGTATTTGTTTTCGCCACTCAGTATATAATAGGTATTTGTTTTACCCGAAACCGATACGAATTCAAATTGTTGCGAGCTGTCATCTTTCTCGGCATATTTTAAAGCCGCAAACGTAGTCCCCGTTTTTTTGCCAATCACCTTGCCACCCGAGCGTTGTTGAATGTAGTATTTAGTACTTGTTGCAGGAGCAATAAAAGAGGTGGAATAAGTTGTGGTAACCGGAATGTTCATAACCACAGCACCACTCGTAAGGGTTATATTTCCCGTTAACGAATATAATCCTTTGAATGAAACTATCACCGGCGTACCTCCGGCAGTTGCAGGTAATACTTTGGGCGACACGGTAATTCCGTCCGGAGCTGTCAGCCTAATGCTATCGGTTAATTGCGAACCGGTTACCAACATGGTATCAATACGAGTTGTGCCATTAAGTGTAAATGCGGAAACTGTAGCCGAAATCTTAGGCGAAGCTTCAACAGTTTTGGTCAATACCATTTCGTCGACGTAGGACAGGAAAGCACTTGTAGAAGCTGTATTTTTCGCAAAAACTATATAACAACTTGTTGCTGGTGCCACAAAAGTAACTGTACCATTTTGTACCGATTGTGTAGCAGCAGTAGAGCTTGGAGCCGAAGTTGTAAAAATAGTTCCTAATGCATTTGCAGAAATATCATTGGCTACATTGGTTGCATAAGCACTCACAGTGGCATCGGACGTATTCACATTGCCATGTTTGTATTTGAAGGTAAATTTGTAGGTCGCTCCCTGTGTTAAACCATTCAGTTTGTGACTAATTTTGGTATAAGAATTTGCATCATTATAGAACCGCAACAGAAAAGCATTGTTATCAACCGATTGGTAACCATTACTAATCACTCGGGAACGGTAGTTCAGGGTCGCAGCATCATCATTGCCCAACGTCCGGTCGGTATTGTTTATCCATGTTCCAAGTGGCGTTCCTTCAACCACAGCATTCTCAAAACCGCCATCAATAATACCATTTTGCACCATCGATGTTGCCGGAATCAGTTTGAAAGCTCCCAATAAGTCCGTTGCAGTTTTATCACAATAAAGGTATGAGCCATCTGTTATATCAGTAGTAGCCAGATATCCGCTTGTATTTGCTTTAAGCCTGACACTTGAAAGTGTCGTTCCTGTCAGGACCCACTCGCAGTTTGCCCCACTGGCAACATCGGAATATTCGGTCAACGACAATACATCTATACTATTTACCAGATATTTCCCTGCCGCATTTTTCAGGTAATAGGTATCCGTTTTCCCAGCTACAGGAATAAATTCGAATTGCTGAGTAGTTGCGTCTGCCGATGTTGCTATTACTGATTCATTGTAGACTGTGCTACCTATAACTTTTCCTGATTTTGTGGTTGCTTGTAAAATATAATACTTTACTCCGCCTGTTGGAATAACATTTGCCGCATTAATAACTAAATTGGTAGTCCAAAAGACACAAAAAATGAGAACAAGTAGTGTTGATTTCATGTATAGATTTGATTTAAAGTGGTTGTGAATTACTAAAATCAAAAATACTATGTTATCCATAACAAAAAGTTGAAAAAAAAGTCAAACTGGCAAACGATATTGTCAAATGTCCTCATACCTCAAATTATACAAAAAAATCCCGAAATTGAACAAAAACAATTTCGGGATTTCACTAATCAAATAATCTATAATTGGAAAAACAAATCTCTATTTTTTTAAATACCAGTTAGCTCTGTTCATTAAAAATGCTTTAAAACTAGACTCACTACCCACATGCTTTGCTGCAATTTTATCGGCTAGATAAGCATTATCATCTCTACGAATGGCAAAGCGCATCAAATCATGAAAACGGTTTCCTTCGAAAGCTGTTTCCAGTCTAAGTTCTTGTTCTATTAAATCCTCAACATATAATATTGAGTCTGGTTTAGCAGAAAGATTTGGAATTTTATAATAGGTGGTATCTTGATCAACATTTCCACAACCACGCATACGTATACCAATATTTGTGTAACGTACCGAATTCCCTTTAGAGTCTACAACATAATAATCAAATCGATCATTCGGGAAATTCATATAATTAGCAGATGAGGATTTTTCAGAAGTTGGCACGTATTTCTGTATGTTTATATTATTTAGTCCATACTTTAAAACTGCGAAAGCAAGATTTGGTTTTCCTAATCGGTTAACAGCTTCAGCATACCGGAGGTACAACATGGGAACACGATAAACAATAACCTGTCTTTCTACAGCTTTATTAGTCGATGTCTGATTTATATCCATATAAACACCAACATAGTTATTCGTATTTGTAGTTATCTTGGTAAAAGAGACATCACTGTATAAGAAACTAAATTTTCTTGTATCAACAAGTGTATCAAGTGCATCACCACTTGGTAAATATGAATCGAAATACATTTGGCTATCCCAATTATTAAGTGCAACATTAGATGGAATTATATCTCTGCGATAAGTAAGACTGTCAAGTTTAAAAACGTGGGAATATGCATTTGTTGCAGCAATATTTGTAATCCTTTCATTGGAATTGTATGCAAAAGCCCAAATAGTACTTAATGAACCTGTAAAAGCTTTATTAACTACATTCCATGAGTTTCTTGTGGTATTTGAAATCCGATAACTATTCTTATATATTAAATCATGATACTCATTTGCAGCACTCTCGTAATCTCCAGTCCACAAGTACAAATCACCTAATATAAAACGTATTGGAAAAAATGCGTAAGTTGTATTAAACGAATATAATGTACCAAAATTTGGTTTATCTATATCTTTATAGGGTTTAATGTCATCTATCAATAAATTGGCTAAATCCTTAATTTGCAATGGAGTTTGTTTCTGAACAGATTCAGCATCTTCAATTGTCAAAATAGGTTTATCATAATAAATAGCAGAACCGTAGTTTAATGCAATTTGCATATACGTCCATGCACGAATAGCTTTACAAGCCGCATATTCTTTATACATTACTTTTACACCACCATTCACAACAGAAGTATCAATATTGTGAATTACATAATTACAATTATTGATAACTGCATAATAATCCTTAATACCAGCAACATAGGTATTCTTGCTAGATATGTCATTATTGTTTATCTCGTTCAGATATGCATCCACAATTTTTGAGTTTGGATTTACATCAATCAAATCGGCACGTAGTTCTCCTAACAAGGCATAACTATCAGCTAATTTTTCAAGTTTAGAGAAGATTCCAAACATAGAATAAAGGCTATCATTGGAGGCTTTCATGTTGAACTCATCTGTAGAAACCTGTCTATTTGAATCAACATTCAACAAGTCGCAGCTTGTCATAAAAAAAATGGATAAAAACAGGAATATGGCTATTTTACTAAACTTTTTCATACGAAATTATTTTTTTTAGTTGCATGGAACTTAAAAGGCAGATCTTCATCTTATTTGACAAACACCCAATTTAGTGCCCATTATATATTTTCTTTTGTGATATACGCTAAATAAGTTGGTTAATATTATAGATTAAGCTTAATACCTACAAAATAGCTACGAGTTTGAGGAGTTAATCCAGCGTCAACTCCTTGATAGAAAACTGAGTTTCCAGCAGAGAATTCTGGATCAGAACCAAGATATTTTGTTATGGTGAAGACATTATTTACTGACACCCATATGTTTATCCCCTCAATATAGTTACTCTTCAACGGTAAATCGTATGAAAGGGTCACTGTTTTTAGCTTTATATATGAACCATCTTCAATCCATCTATCAGAGAAGCGTGCATTACCCATAGGATCACCATAAACTGCTTTGGGTTGATTGGTTGACTGACCATTAGCCGTCCATCGGCGAAGCATTGCTGTTGACTGATTACTAAAATCAGAACCAGACTCCAACAAACTGCGTTTATAATTATAAACATCATTGCCATAGGAGTATGTAAAGACAGAACTAAGTGTAAAGCGATCATAACTTATTTTACTAGAGATATTCCCATACAAATCTGGATTAGGATTACCTATTACCTGCTTATCTTTTTCATCGATAATTCCATCCTTGTATTTATCTTCGAAGATAATGTCACCACCACTGAAGTTTGTAAGTGTACCATCAGCATTACGTATTTTTAAATCCGCTGCAGCTGCTTCGGATTCTGATTTGAACACTCCTAATGTTTTATATCCGTAAAATGAACCAGCAGCTTCGCCTACTCTACTTATTACTTCGCCTCCATAAACAGTTGTACTAAATTCGCCAACAGGAAGTTCAGTTATTTTATTTACATAGTGTGCAACATTCAACCCAAGTTCCCATTTAAGTTTTCTCAAGTTCAACACCTTAAAACTAGTTCCTATTTCAAATCCATTATTAGTCATTTTGCCACTATTTGTCCAATATTTCCCTAGTCCGGAAACATCTGGTAAGTCTTTTTGTACCAATAAATCCGAAGTATTGCTCCAAAAGTAGTCAACAGTAAAAGAGATGCGATTTTTCAGTAAATTCATATCAACACCAAGATTCTTTCTTGCAGTAGTTTCCCATTGAATTTTGGAATTTTGAAGGTTTGAAAGCACAAGTCCATTGGCTTTATCCATATAACGGATAGATAAGAAATAAGCCATAGCTGCATAGTCCTGAATACCATCATTACCTGTAACTCCATATCCAGCTCGCAATTTGCAAAAGTTTATCAAATCAACATTTTTCATGAACTGTTCAGAAGAAATCACCCAACCAGCATTCACAGCAGGGAAAACTCCCCAACTTTGTCCAAATAATGAAACTTCTCCTTTCGTTTTGGTTCCAAACCTCGACGAAGCATCCATCGACACGACACCATTTAACAAATAGCGATTCATGAAGCTATAATCAACATTTAAAAAGTTCGATAAAGACTTGGTATAATTATTCACTCCATAAACTTGCAGAAAATCATGGTCACCTGTAATAGTAGTTATATTGTTAGCTCCGGTATTATGTTCCTCCGCGTAATCCAACTCATAAAAATTATTGATATATCTTACCCCAAGTATTGCCTTAAGGCGATTATATTCATCCAATTCTTTCTGGAAAGTAAATTTCGATTCATTAAACACATTTGTATTTCTCATAACCTGAGAGTTTACCTCATCTTTAGAATAGCCATAACTATCTAAAAACTCAATTGGTGTGTAGGTCATAGGTACGAAACGACCTTCAGTAGTCTTATCAATACTATAATCGAACAAAGTGCTGAAAGTTAATTCATGAGTTAATTTAAAGGTTGGAGAAACGCCGATATTAAATCTATATTTTTTAAGCGTATTTATCGAATACTTAATCAAAGCTGTTGGATTTGCTATATCAAACTGATCGGTAGTCGAGTAGTTTGCCGAAAGATTCCCTTGATTTGTATATGAATACGGACTCACAATAGATGGTTTTATTAGGCTAACCCATGTTGGAGATGAATACCTGCTAGTTCCATCATCCAGCAAGTTTCGCTCAACATTTGAAAATCCGATATTTAGCCCCATATCCATAAATTTAAAAAGCTTAAAATCCGCATTAAATCTTGAGTTTATACGAGTCATAGTAGTAGTCTTAACTACTCCGGTATTGTTTGTCAAACCCAATGAAAAGTAATACTTTGCTTTTTCATCTCCTCCTGCAGCATTGATTAAATAACTATTCGTTCGGCTCTGTTGATAAACCTCTTTTGACCAGTCGGTATTATTATGAAACGTTTTGTAAACCTTCGCATTAACAGGGTTTGTTTCCAGAAAACCATACGAAGACACATCATTACCGGTAGTAATTCCTTTCGAAGATAGCATATCACTTGCATAAAGTCTATAATCTTCGCCACTCATCATAGGTGTTGAAGTTGGCACTGTAGTTATACCACTAAAAACGTTCAATCCGATCTTGGTAACCATAGTTTTACTATGTTTCGTTTTGATTAAAACGACACCATTTGACGCTTTACTACCATAAATGGAGACACCATCTTTTAGTACCTCAATAGTCTCAATATCATTAACATCAATATTTTCCAATGGGTTTGAAAAGAAACCTTCATGAATGGATTGAATATCATTAAGATTATTCCAAATAACACCATCAATTACAAATAATGGTTGTGCATTTGCATTCAGGGAATTTAGTCCTCTGATAAACAGAGAAGAACCTATACCAGCAACTCCCGAGCGTTTAATTGCACGAACATCAGCACCTAATTTTGTTTGAAGTAACTCATCAGCCGTGATAGCTGTTGAATTTTTAAAATCTGTTACAGCTTTCCCCGAAACAACCATTGTAGAATTCTCAGTAACACCTGTTAAACCATCAATCGATTTAAAATAATTAGTAAAGTTGTCTGAATAAAGTTCGACAACGATAGAATCCCTACCTTTTACGGCTACTTCTACCTGATTAAAATCATAAGCAGATATACTTAATACTTCTTCTTTAGATGTTACTGTGATAATAAATCGTCCCTTATCATCTGTTACTGCTGATCCTTTCTCCAGCAAAGTATTGACTTGAGCAGTCGGTATCGGTTTATGTGAATGAGCATCTTTAACATAACCGACCACCTTAATAGCATGATTCGTTTTAGTCTCAGCACAGATGTTTCCTGCATTAGTCAACAACAATAGCAAAAGGAGTACATTTATCTTAAAACAGAAAGTATACCTGTTTACACTTAATACGTTTATATAGTTTCTCATTTTCATACTTATTATATTTGCAAACGGGTATTTATTGAACAGGTTCAAGGATAATACAATCGATTTTCAAATTCCTATTAAATTTAACTATATCCGATTTGGCAGTAACATTTGTAACTTTTAATGCTAAACTTATTGATTTTTGAAAATCGGATAAAGTGAGTATATTTTCAGGGTAAACATATCTATAAGGCAGTTCAAAGTTCTTTAATACAAGCATTTTTTGTACAGTTTTTCCATCGGAGGTGAATGTTCCAGCAGTTTTTGTATTTATGCTATTGTTTGCATCAACAACCACATCCTTAGCCAAAACACCAGAACTATTTACGTAAGAAATCGAGAATTTTACTTTATAGGGCCTTACATCTGTTGAATCGACAATCTTATTTGGAACGAAAACGCAATAGATATTATACTTTGAAGACAAATTGCTAGGGATAGGGAAATTTGCAAATAAAACTGAGATACTACCCGAAGATGCATCTGTCAAAGAAAGATAATAATTACCGGACACAGCATAGCCAGTTCCAAAACTAGAATTAATGCTTGAAGTGTAATTCGAAGTTATACCTCCATACGATGTGATATATTCGGCTTCAATTCGAATAGGCTTTAACCATGTTTCACTCGGGTTATCTTTTAATTGACTTGTTACGTAACCATATCCATTACTCATCTCATATCCTTGACTTCCTTCAAAAAGTCTGTCGGCATGCAAAAACTTATTACCAGAAGTCGATATAATGGAATCGATTGTCAATGGAAGCCTTTTTGTTCCTCTAAAAAATAAATTATTTACAATAACCTTTTTTACATCGGCAATTTGTTTCGTAGAACCACCATCTTTTGCCAACGTTTTAAAATAAGGCATGGCAGTATTATAGATCGAAGACCAGGCTGTATTATTCGGTATTATTGCTGTATAAATGCTATCTTCCGTCTTTAATGCAGCTAAATTATCAAACAAATAGTTAGTTGACTTTAAAACAGAGTCAACAAAGACCCCATCTTTAAAACTCTTACTATTATCGAGCTCTGATTTGGTCAAATAGTTAATATAATTACGAATAGAATCCAGTTCAGACGTCTCGGATATAAACTCCCAGAAATTTCTCATATATGGACTATACTCTCCCATAATATGAATAATCCCATTTTGAGTAGCAATATCAGGTTCAACAATTTTCTTTCCTCCAAACATATATACGGAGTCTGTTTTAGAGAACATAACAAGTTTATTGTTCATCATCAATATCGATTTTGCCTTTTTACTTATACCAAGTGTAGTATAAGAAAACCGAGTAATATGGTTGGTAACAATTTTCCGAACCAACAATGTATCAGACATGTTGATAGTTTTTAGAGCCTCATTATCTGGAGCCCAAACAGTGAATGTCTGAGATTTACTCAGAATACTGTCATACCCGGTTTTCTGAATCATTTGAGTAAATGTGCTCAACTCCGAACGTGACTGAAGATATTGATATAAATTCAGACTGCTCTTACTTAATAACTTCTCGTTATAATGTGTATCCCAATAATCATCATGACACGATGTTACAAACACCGTAATCAAAAACAAAATGAATAGGGGAAATCTACAATGCTTAAATCTCATAATATAATTGTTTAAAGCCATTCTATTATCAATAAATATCTTCTGTTTCTAATGCACTGGTTGGAACAAATTCTATATAGTCCATCATAAATTCGCCACCACTTAAGCCCTTTACTGTAAGTAAATGATTACTTGCAGTTTTGAACGTATATGTTCCCATTATTTTCCGTACCGCCGAGCTACAATAACGAGAATTTTTACCACTTGTCCAAGCTGTATTCACAACTCTAAAACAAGCAGGCCCCTTCATATAACCTCGGTTATGCATCATTTTATCATTCTCGAATCCATCATAATCAGCTGCATCCGAATTAGGTGCTACCCAGCCAATGGATGCATCTTGAGCATTTGTTCTTAGGTTCAGGGGAACGCCCGCCGGTACGTTATCAAGATATAACTGAGCAACTCCACGATTACTGGTCACTAAAAATCCAAATCTAACCTCATAAGTTCCTGCCGGTACAGGAGGTGTTACAATTGAGAAATCATATAATTTACCCTTCGCAGCACCCAAGAAGATCTCATCACCTTCATAATCCTGATATTTATAATATGGAGTTAAATAGCTTACTACTGTTTGCTCAGATGTAGAAAGTCTATCAATATATCCCCTAGGTAATCTATATTTTAAATCTTTAGTAGCGTCATCAGAGCAATTGACATAACCACGCATATTATTGTTTGTCAATTCAGGGAAAAAACTTGCAGCGTCAAATCGTAATCTTTTTGTAGACAAAATATTATCAACATCAGAACTATATACCAACATTCCGTCTATTTCATGGTAAACACCATTTACAGCATCTTTATCTGAGTTTGCTTTTACAATATGGATAGATATATCAGTTTCGGGGTTACGGTTAATCAGATTAGTTTCTTGAGTACCTCCCTTACGCGTGACCTCAATAAGTGTATTTGGACACATTGGTTCAATATATTCATACATGTTTAAGCCTGGTGAATTAATCATATGCGATAGTGTAAAATCATTTTTATTCATTACATAATCGTCAATAAATTGTGTATAGCTTAATTGTTTATTAATCAAATGGTAAGCAACAAATCGATTTAAACTATTGTTTCTGTCTGTAACATCAGAAATAGATGCAGAACCAGGATATACCTTATCATATATAGACGCAGCATATTGCTTCAATGAGGCAAAGTCTGTTATTCCATTTTTAGACAAAGTCAAATCACTTTCCATCAGAACGGTATACCCATATTTACGTGACATAGGTATTTGTTCATAATCCCAATTACCAGCAGATCTTGGATTAGTAATTAACTGAGTCCATAAATTAGGATCATAGGTTTTATCTTTGTCTTTAAGAAGTGAATCTGCCAAGCCTGTACGAACAAGTGCATTGTAGAAAATTCCAAAAGTAGAGTCCATAGAGATTGCTTCTACAATACCCGCTCGCGTAGGATCGAGAACTTTATCAATCTTATGAATTACACCATTGTGCACAACTATATCTTTTTCTAAAATCAATGAACCAGCTTTAGTTGGGGTTTTATTTACCAAAGCCTGACCAACAGAATTAAAGCTAATTGAGAAATATCGGTCACTCATTGACAATGGAGATAGTCGACCTGTTCTGAAGTCGGAAAACAACACCTCACTTCCATTAATTATATGATCATAAGCCATCACTCTCAATGAATCCATTTGAAAGTCCGCCAACGTTTTTTTTCCTTTTTCTTTATAAAAAGCATACATTGCATCATTGGTAGGTGCAAAGCAGGTGTATAATCCTGTTGCTTTCAAAAGCCCCATTACGTTTGTGGTATCAAGCAATTTATTAAACTCTGAATATACTTTCGTAGAATCCATCAAATACTCTCCCATAGTTCGGTCAGTAAATGTATTGATATTCTCTATCTTATCGGAGTCATAACAAGCTGTAAAAAACAGTGACACTATAATAGTAACCACAGTAAACCTCACTATAGAGCTTTTATTTAAAAATATTTGTGTTTTCATTTTTAAAAATACTAATTAATGTTAGTTTGACGAACTGGTTGCATAATATGGATTTTGTTTAAGCTTTGGATTAGATTCTATCTCTGAGCGAGATATTGGCATGTACATCGCATTCATCACTGGGGCACCTAACGAACCTGCATTTCCGGATGATTTATGGTCAACAAATGTATTTAAAGTACCTGTCGAATTTTCGCGTCTTGCCAATCGAACTAAATCGTACCAACGTTTTCCTTCAAACATGAGTTCTCTCTGACGCTCACGTAGTACAAGGTCTTCCATTGCTGGTTTTGAATTATAATTGGCATAAGCTAACGTATCCTGACCTTCATTAGAACGAGTATATGAATAATTAACCAACGTAATTGCATTTTTCAAGTTTGTTTCTCCATCTAATTCTACTAACGCCTCTGCCTTCATAAGCATAACATCAGATAATCTATATATTATCCAGTTAGGGGTGCTGCTTCTATATCCATATAAAGCATCTGTTCCGGCAGCATTATCTGCTTCCATTACGCCTGCATACTTAAATATATTACCACTATTAATATTATATGATTGTTTCGAACGTATATCCTTTGTTCCTTCAAATAAAGTAGATGAACTAGGCACCGGATAATTAAATGGGCTATATACCCCACCTTTGACAGTATACGGATTAAACATTAGATTCGTTGGGAATCTCAGTTCACCATAAGTCTTTGAACTTGAGCCATAAAGAACAATTACCATGTTGTTTTTTTGAACATTTTCATTAAATTGAAGTTCAAAAATACTTTCAGTTGAATTTCCTAAATAGAATACATGAATAAAAGAGTATAGAGGACTTTCCAATTTTAGTTTCTTACTTGCCAAAATTTGATCACAAGACTTTACACAGTTTGCATAATCCATTTTCCAAAGATAAATATCTGCTAATAAAGCATTAACTGCATCAAGTGTGAATCTACCTTTATTATAGTCTGTTCTTCCAAAATCTGTACTAACATATTTTTTGGCAAATTCCAGATCAGATATAATATGATTTAAAACCTCATCTTCAGAAGATTTAGCTTTATTGTAATTTTGACTATCAGAAATACTTGCTTCATCCATCCATGGCACCTCTTTAAATGAACGCACCAAATAGAAATAGCATAACGAACGTATGGACAAGGCTTCTGCTTTTACACGATTCAAATCGGCAGCAGTAAAATTCTCATCACGATCAATTACATAAGGAGCATAATACAATAAGGTATTACAATAATTAATTACCGAATAAAATGAACCCCAAGAAGAGTAAGCATTTGTAGGTGTAAGGTTTCCCTCTAGTATTCGGTACATGTCATATCTTTTTGTATCAATACCATTATAACCTACTACAATATTATCAGATCTAAGCTCTCCCCACACTATCATTCGGGCAATAACATCGTCTTCTGTTAGTGATTTGTAACACGAAGCCAAAACAGCATCAACATCACCTTCCGATTTCCAGTATTCATCCAGAACAATTTCACTTTCAGGTTTTAAATCCAGCCATTTGTCACAACTCGACGAGCCAAACAATACCAGAATCATCAAACCAATTATAAATATTTTTTTCATTTTCATATACTTATCTTATATTACAATCCTATTGACACTCCCATAGTAAAATCTTTTGAGCGAGGGGTACTTGAGCCATCAATACTTAATCCTCCGTTAGAGGTAATTGATCCATATCCAACCTCTGGATCAACTCCGGTATATTTAGTAAGTACAAATAAATTATTAAATGTCAGATACACATTCACTTTATTTATCTTATACTTTTTCAATGCCTTTGAAGGTACTGAGTAATTAAATGTCAAGTATTTAAAGCGAAGGAATGATCCATCCTCTACATATCGGTCGCTACCTAACCAGTTGTAACCATACTTGTATAAAGCACGTGGCATATTTGTAATATCTCCATCCTTTAGCCAACGCCAGTTCACTGCAACACTCTGGTTATTATCGTAATACATATTTTCGGCATTCATGCGTGCTGAGTTGACAATTTTATTGCCCCATCTAAAATTAAAGAATAGATTACAAGTAAGATTTTTATATCTAAATGTTGGTCCGAAACCTCCATTTAACTTTGGATTACTGTTACCTAGATATACAATGTCCAGCTCATCAATACTTCCATCATGGTTCACATCTTCATAAATGGCATCTCCACCTCTAAATTGATAAGGATTCTGTCCTCCCTTTCCGTAATAATTGAAATACATAGCTTTCGCCTTTCCATTCTGATCAACCATTACGTTACCTTTAGCATCACGAGCTACTGGAGCACTCTCTTGTTTTCCAGCAATATAATCATCGTACTGATACACACCTTTATACTTAAAACCATAAATAGAACCAAATGAATTACCTTTCTGAATTCGTGTTAAATACGTACCGTTGGCATTTCCATAATCAAAATCCTTATTAATATTAGAAAGTAGAGTCTCATTTAAATCTACTAAGGTATTCTTGTAGTTCGAGAGATTAAACTTGAAATCTACACTGAAATCACCTGATTTAATAAATTTATTTGCATAAAAGTTTACTTCCCAGCCATCATTATTCATTATACCTCCATTAATGTATGACAATGACGAAAAACCGGATGCACTTGTTATAGGTACATTGGGGAATAAAAGATCTTTTGTATGCTTATTATAGAAGTTAACATCAAATATATATTTATCATCAAATAATCCAAGGTCGAAACCATAATTAAAAGACGATGTTGTTTCCCATTTCAAATTTGATAATTGTAAAGAAACCGGTTTGATAGCAGTCATATCAATATACGACCCGTAAGTTCCATACCTGCTATAGTGCAGATATTCAGAACCGGGTTGATTCCCACTAATCCCCCATGCAGGGCGTAAAGCCAACATGCTTAACCAATGTTTTGTATTCTTCATAAATGGTTCGTCTGAAGTAATCCACTTCAACGATAAACCAGGGAAATTACCATACTTATTGTTAGCTCCAAACTTAGTGCTACCATCTCTACGAATTGTTCCATCAATAATATAGCGGGCTTTATAGGCATAATGACCACGAGCCATCCATGCCACAGAACGGTATTTTGTATGTCCAGTTCCTGCATCAGCTAAATATCCAAAGTTTGTAGCATCTATAGCTTCTCCTGATGGTAGGGAGTACGATATAATACTTTGAGATTGATAATTACCTGCATTTAACTGAAAAGATCCATAAAGTAACAAACTATGATCGGTATTATCAAACTTAGGTTGCCATGCAAGATTATTATCGGTATAAATTGTCAAACTCTCGGTATCATAATTTTCAGCTCGATTTACATTCTTATCATTCCATGACAAATTAGAAACTTCCTGAGGAAGAAACATGTTAGTCTTGTTGTTATTAATGTCAAATGACACATAAGAATTAAACCGAAGCATTTGTTTTTGTGGATCAACTAAATCATATTGCAGCCTGAAAGTTGGTAATATACGAAATGAAAGCAACTGATTTTTAGCTAGATTGGCTAATGCAACCGGATTTTGTAACTCCTTCTGATCCTTGTTTAGTGAAGATGTAATAGGTATATTGAAATAATTACCGGTGTTATTGCCATTTGCATCCTGCTCATAGACACTAATATTTGACATTTTTTTGTACGCAATACTTAATAGATTATCGTAATTTCGCTGATTATCTGAATTAGTTAACGAAAACTCCGATATAAACTTAATCCTATCGGAAACTGCGTATTCAAGATAGGCACGAGAAGAAACACGTGATAGTTCCTGCCCAATAACGGTTCCATTTTGACGATAATATCCCAAAGAAACACGATAATTAGCACGCTCTCCACCACCAGATAGCGTTAAATAATGATCATTTACATTTCCAATCTGAGTAACTTCTTTTACCCAATCTGTATTGTTATTAAACTCTTCGTAATAACGGTAGTTTTTATCATAGTTATACTCATCTATATCGTTTGCTGCATCATCTTGCCTTGGATTGAGATATGACTGTTTCATAAGCATGGTGAAGCCACCTCCCGATAACATATTCATTCCTTTGGGTTGAACTGTTCGTGTATAACGATACGTATAATCTACTTTAGTCGGTCCAGTCGCACCTTTTTTAGTCGTAATCATCAATACACCATTTGCACCTTTCGATCCCCAAATAGCTGAAGAAGCTGCATCCTTCAAAACTGTTATTTCCAAAATATCATCCGGATTAATACTCAACATATTAGCATATTGTTCCTGATTGGAGTTAGCATAGTCAAAATTGGCATCAACTTGTGCTTCAAAGGGAACACCATTTACAACAATAAGAGGTTGACTGTTACCGGTAATTGATGTTACGCCACGAATACGCATTGATGTTCCGCTACCAGGGTCACCTGAATTGGCAACAATATCTAAACCTGCAATACGACCCTGTAAAGCTTCATCGACAGAAGAAACCTGAAGTCCTTCCATATCTTTCATATCAATGGTTTGCATAGCCGTACCGATTTCCCGAGTTGGAATAACATAGCCTCCCTGACCCATTTTTTTCTTTGCTACAATTTCTACTTGTTTTACCGTTTGGGTATTATCCGATAATGCAACATTAATAACCTTATTGTTATCAATCTTCTTTGTCTGTTTCACAAACCCTACATAACTAATTGATAAACGATTCTGAGAATTTTTTACTTTTAACACATAATGTCCGCTAACATCAGACACAGTTCCACTTACTACCCTATTATTAGCGTCTATTTCGGTAATATTCACACCAATTAGTGACAATCCATCAGTAGCAGACGTAATTGTACCTTGAATTATTGTTCCATTTCCAGTATTCTGACCGATGCTTCTAAATGGGGACAAAAATGTTAACACCAGAATTAGTCCTAAAATTGTAAATTTCATGCGTTCATTTTTATTTTTTGTTAGTTGTCGAGTGAGACTCGCAATAAACATGCTTATCGGGCTAAACATATGATAATATACTTGTTTCATATTTATATTTATATTATTCAAAAGTCAATACATTATCAATTTGGTGTATCACAGCCGAAGCCGAAGTGGTTATGCTCGACGTATTAAATAACCCACCTGTAGAAATTCCAGTACCATCTATATTCTTATACAAAGATGGCACCTTAACAAAGATATAGTCTTTCACAATTATGTTATACAAACCATCTTGTGTGACAACTTTTGCTTTCCGAATGGGGTCACCTGATTTCGAGTCCATAGTGATAGTCATATTATTTGCATCCCCAACAACCCCTATTTTAAAATACTTATTTTTTGAAGTATTCCAATAGGTTGGAGCTAGATCATCTTTCAGTGTTGCTGATTGGTATTGCTCATCAATATTTTGTCCAAAAAACACAGCGTTATCCTGAAAATGATATTTAAGAAAACGAATCATATTTCTTATTGCAGTACTTTTATCTGTCTTATTTGCTATATTGTATATAGTTTCCCAAGGCAAAATCAGATGATTATCAATAGCACTCTTAATCGCATCATTAGTAGGCACATATACTGTGTATCGAAATGCATTAAAGAATTTAACACGAAAATCAATTCCCTGTTGAGCAAAAATTTGAGCCACACATGTATCGGGTACTCCATTCAATAAGTTAAAAAACTCACTGAATTGAGGTGTTTCTGACAATGTTTTGTAAACTGATTTCAATGCGGGTTCTATCGGTTTATTCAGAAAGAAAGTATTACCATTATATTGGTTATAATATGTTTCAACCTTACAAGATGTTCCGTTGATTAAGTCTTGTCCACCCTGAACTGTCATTGATGATCCTGCACCTTTTACCTTTATAATATCATTAGCTTTGGTGATATAGAAATTGTCACCTGTTTGTACATCACCAACAACAATATGACTATCCAAGATAGCCCATAAGCGGTTTTGAATAAATGTTGGATCTGTGATTACATCAACTGAATCACCAACTATTCTGGTTGCTTTAGTATACTTATAAACAGTTGCATTTACAGTTGATGTTTTAGTATTGTACCAATACTTAAGCACTCCCTGTACATCTTGACCGTATGCAATTGGATCAACACAATTATTGAAATAGTCATCTGTTGGGATAAAAAAACTGTACTTACTTACCAATGAATTCAGATATAATTTATAAAATGCAAATAATGTTCCATCATAGCTTGTTTGAGAAATATTAATTGCCCAGTTCATTACCTTTGCATTTTTACTTAAAAGCACAGGACTATAAACTGAAATATAATCCACAGGAGGATAAACAGAATTAGTTGTAAATACCTCACCATTTACTCCCATATAACTACTTTCGATATGATTTTTTTCAACTGGAAGTCTATAATTCTCAGCATCGACCATTTTGCTAAACTTGCTTGGAACAGATTCCGTAAAAGATGTTCTCATGTGTCGTTTCAAAAAAGGTAGAATAATTTCATCTGGTATATTCTCCCAAGATCCAAATCTATCTTTTAGAATGGCACCAACTCCACTATTAAAGTACGAATTCATAGCTTCATCCGAAGGTACAAACATGGCAGCCATATCCCCCTTTATAGATCCTCCAGCTGTATAACTATTCCAACCCGGATTAAATGGGAGTAGATTATTAGCTAATACTCCTGAAGTATTATGCAAGGCATCAGGAATATGGGTTTCTCCACCAACACTTGAGAAATATGATTTTTTAAAGATAGAATCAGCAGATTCTGGGTGTAAAAGGCGGTATGTTGTTGTGCTTCCTGCATCGAAATATGGCGCACTAAAACGATTCAATAATTTAGAGAAAATCTTAGTCTTAGGGTTATTGTCAATATATTCTGCCATATTAGACGGCGGAATAAGCACATTTTGTAAAACATCAACATAACCATTCTTACATACAATATCTCTATTTACCACCCTATTATTAAAAACGTAAAAATCGTTGGAACTTCTTTTTTGTCCAGTTAACACTTCAAAATCTTCATCAGTAATAGAATAGTTGTCAAGAAATTGCTTGGTAAAATACGCTAAAGGACGAACAGTATTATCCTTCAAAACATGTATTCCTTTAGATCTAAATGCATCCCAGTATTTACTTTCCGGCAATTTATCTAGCTTATCAAAAGGGATTGAATCAATTGGAGATAAAGCAGTTGCTCGACGCATTGCTGATCCTTCATGAATAGCTCCATCATAATAGTTAGCCAGCAGCTTAACAACATAAGCATTATTTATCATAGAGAAATTAAATAATGTCTTTTTCTGAGAAAGAGTAAAGCCTTCATAACTAGTTACACCCCATCCGTTACCCTTATAGAATTCTGCAAAGGAGCTATCGTTTGCGACAAATAACGTTTTACTTCCAGTAAGTTTCAACACTTCGGTATAACCTAAATCATCAATAAGCTTCACATAGTTTGTAAAATGGCCATTTGTCTTAAGGGAGTCATAGATATTAGTTCCCAGAAAATCAGGTTCTTTGTCGTCATAATAATAATTATCGTTACATGAGCTTAACGCCGAAACTACCAGAGCAAAGAGGATTAGTAATCCAAACGGCCGATAGAATGCTTTTTCAAAATATTTTTTCATTGCAATATATTATGTGTGAAAAGTGTTATGTGTAATTAGATAAACTGTTCTTTAAAACTTATTCAATTATATCTTTATGAATTTGTTAGTGCCATGCCTAACTGTTTTCAACAAATAACTACCAGCAGGTAATTCCCTAACATCAATTTGGTTGTCCAGCGGAATAGTTCGTTTTATCAAAACTCCGTAAATACTATAAATTTCAACTGTAGTATTTTCGAGTGAAGGCTGCTCCAAACGAATATAGTCCGTTACCGGATTAGGGTATATCTTCATTGTATTGGCCGAAGGATTAATAACCGCGGAATTCAGTCCAACGGGATTAACAACCATCCAACCTGCTGATTCCGCTAATGAAGTTGTAACTCCGGTTGATTTTTCGCGTTGTTTCATCACATTAGCAAATTTACTACTGATAGACAGACAACGCATCGTAGCCGTTACGGTATCATCGTTACAAGTTTGGAGCTGTGATATAAAAATGGGATTAGCAACACTATCTCCATAATTTATGGTAGTATATGTAGTTGTGCTAACGGCATTATTTGCAGTTTTCCCAACTATGACTTTCTTTCCATCAATTAGTCCAGTTCCTTGAGTTATGGCAAAATATGATACTGTCTCGCTTGTCAATGCTGTAGTCACTGCAGTTTCTTTCATTATTTTTGCTTCGAAACCTGTGGTTGTAACATTACGAACCCGAACGCAGGTAGCAAAGGTATTTGCCGGACTTAGTTGCGAAACAAAAACAACGGGTACTGTTGTAAAAGGAGTTGCAAAAGTTACAGTTGTCCAAGTTGAACCAACAGTGGTTCTATTGGTAATTGCTTTTAGATTTCCAAAGTCGTAAGTTCCAGCAGGAATCACAAAGTAGGGAACCGTTTCATCTTTTGCGAGTGTGCTTATTTTCTGATAACTCCAGGGTGCAAATTGGATATTAAAGCGGGAACTGTAACTGGTTAATTTTGCTCGAGCACTCATATAAACGGTACTATTGGCATTTGTAGGTGATCCTAAAATTATTGTAGGTACAGCTGCGTAAGGTTTTCCAAACAGAACTGAGTTCCAACCAACATTTGAGGCTGCAACTGTACCCATTTGTATATCGCTGTTATTTGTTACATCGTAGCCTATTTCATTGGTGTATGAAGAAATAGATCCATCGTTATAAATTGCACATGCCCGATATCTGATTCTGGAACCCAAACTAAAGTCCAATGTATCTGAAGCAGTTTTCAACGTCGTATTTTCTAATCTGGTAAATTCGGAATATACACCATTATCAATTTTTTTCTCAATAATATAACCACGATAATAATCTCCGTTTGGATCTGTTATTGATAATGACAGCTTTTTGGTGGTAAGAGCTATTGCCAACGAAGGAGCTCCGAAAACATAAGTAGGAAGCACTTCCATCTTTCTATTAAAAGCCATTACCGATTTATCATTAGCATAGTATTGTCCGGCAGGAGTTATTACACCACCAATAACCATAGCGCGGCAGTCTTCAACCCAGTTATAAATGGAGTAACGTTCAATAAACGATGCCGTGTCCAATACATTCAGAATTGCCTTAATATCTGCCAGCTGTTTTGCTGAATTTGCACTAGTTAATGAATGATCCGTACCACTTGGCCAAGTCTCTGTTGTCCAGTTTGCACCATTATTCCATTCAGTAATCCAAATGGGACGACCAGTTTTATCGTGTATGTATTTAAGGTCGCTATACCAGCTGGAGGGAGATTTTCCACCCCAATAGGCATGTACAGCAACATAATCGACACGGTAATTCTTTGCCTTACATGAATCCATAAAACTGTAAAGCCATGAAAAATTAGTACAAGCAGGTGAACCTATTCTTAAACCGGTTTTAAGCAACTCGGGCCATTCAGCCAAAGCCTGAGAAACTGTCAAATTGGATTGTTCGGTATGGTCAGGTTCATTAAACCCAAGAACGTGGCTTACATATTGTTTCCCTTGAATTTCCGAAGTGCTTGGCCAACCGGATTTTTGACGAATAGGTGTATATTCAACAGTAGGAGTTGTTGCGCCTCCAGCACTCCAGTCATAACGCCATGTAGGTTTAACTAAAGCAATATCTGTTGGATTATACCCGGCCCAACCTTTTTTAGTAACCCATTCCCAGTCCAAAACACGAACAAAAGAAATTGAATTATCTAATAAATTGGGTAATGCCGAAACTTCCAAATCTTTATCATCGGCTATAAACACTCGGCTATATCCAGTACCATCTGATGTATTAGCAAAAGTGACCATATAGCCCCTTTTAAGTTTGAATGAACGAATTCTATTATCCATTGTCCCTAATCCATTATAAAAGGTAAACATGGAATAAGCTGTAGAATCACCAGTAAAATTCTGATTACTGTAAACTTTGAGGGGTTGATAAGAAGAGGATTGTGGAATGACTACTGCACCGTGCTTATAGATTGAAATGCGAGCATTTGTTTTAGAAACAGCAGGACTTCCATTTATATATACATATTGTAATAAAGAATCAATTACAACCTGAGGAGTGATATTGTCAAAAAAGAGCCAAGAATCTTCAGAGTTTAATTTAACAGTACTATTAACCAAAGATTTTGTAGTTGCAGTTAGATGAAGTGCAGATTTACCTGAAATAATAACTTCCTTACCAGAATAGGAAGAAACCGTTATTTCGGTATTTGTAATAGTAACTGTTTGTGAAAACGCAAACAAACTACTTATAACAAAAAGAATAAGAATTGTGTATTTTTTATTCATAATACTGGTTATTAGACAGATAATAAAAGGCTACTGTAACGATACTACCGTGTTTACCGAAGTCTATTTACATTGTGCAAATGTATAGGACTAACTTGGTTATTTGGTGTAAAATCCATTCAAAAACGTAGATTAATCAAATAGCTCTCTGTTTTACACAACCTAACAACTAATAAAGAATATTTGGATAGATATTGTCAATTATTGATGCTAACCAATACCAAATTCTTAAAAGAATCAAATAACCTATAAAATTGAAAAAATGTAATCATAGTCTTTTTTGACCTTTTTTTACTCCATTAGGGATTCTGTTTACTCTATATTTGTATTGAGAAAAAAGCATTATAAAAGAAAACCATTGAGTTCATTATTTTACTCTTTGATAAATAAAAATCTCAGCAAAAAAACGAATCAATTATTTTAATAATTAGTTAATATCAATTATTTATGAAAAAAATCAATTACTTATTTCAAATCAAGAAGCTAAGTAAACTCTGGATTATCTCTGCAGGGTTACTTGTTTCGGCTGGTGTGTTTTCGCAAGATGTCACTACCGGTTTAGTATTACAATACGACTTTGATGCAATTTCGGGAACAACTGTTCCTGATATTTCTGGCAACAACAATGCTGGAACATTGATGGGTGCAGCCAAAGATACTATTGGTTATAGCAATAATGGTGTAAAATGTACACTAAAAGCTGATTACATAGCTCTTCCTGCTGGTTTCACATCTAATCTCACCTCCTTTACTTATGCTGCCTGGGTAAAACTTAGTGCTTTGAAGAATGCAACCCGTTTTTTCGATTTAGGAACTGGGGCTGATGCTACAAATAATGCACTGGTTTTTATACCAAGTTATAATGGTGACAATCAGGTTATGTGTCTTCGCTATCGTCCAGCTACTGGAACATCAGTAAATGTACTTTCTACTACCAAATGTCCAACTGGCACTTGGGCTCATGTTGCTGTAACTTACGACTGGAACGGAACTACAGGTACAGCAAAAATATACCTAAATGGAGCTGTAGTTGGTACCGGCACAGGATTAACGTACAATCCAAGTCTCTCATTAGGAACCACTACTAACAACATTCTTGGAGTATCACGTTGGACTCAGGATACAAATGGGTTTAATGGTATATTTGATGACGTTCGGTTCTACAACAGAGCTCTTACTGCAACAGATGTATCTACTTTAAATGGACTTGCTGAATTAAATAATCAATTCACAGCACTTACTTTAGGAGATCTATCAGCAGTAACTTCAAATCTGACATTACCAAAAACTGCCGGAACAAAAGGTGTTACCATTCGTTGGGCATCATCAAAACCAGCTGTAATAGACACACTTGGTACTGTTACACGTCCATCTCAATACAACACTAATGTTACGCTTACTGCCACATTATCACAAAATGTAAGCGGAGTAGTTTACACACTCAGTAAACCATTCACAGCAACTGTAATTGGTATTATTCCAACCCCAGACCAGTTAGCCACATGGAATTTCAAAACCGAAAATATCACGTTGGAAAATGACACTTTAAGAGTTACAGATATTTTAAGTGGTTTTAAAGGCAAATTAGTTAACGAGGCACGTATCCGTACTATTGGTCAAACAGAACATATTAATGTATTAGATCTTGGTAGTGGAAAAGGCTATTTTGATATGGGAACTGATATTGGTAAAGCTATCTATTCATTATCAAACCACACAATCACAGGTTATTTCAGGGTTGATGACGCTTATACAAATCTTGCTGCAGGCGGTAACTATTATTGGAACTTTAGCAACTCTGCAAACGTAGGAACCATTGCAAATGGGTTTATGTACGGTCGTTTAAGTGCTCAGGCAGCAGGTATATCAGCCGCCGGATCACCAAGCACATCCGCAAGTGCAGGTGCTGCAGCAGCAAAAGGTGGATGGCACCATATTGCCTATTCATTAAACGGAACTATTGGAACAGTATATATCGATGGCACTCAGGTTGCACAAAATACGGCAATGCTTTTACCATCTGTTGCTTTAGCAAAAGATAATATGTCGGGAACTATCTGCAACTGGTTAGGTCGCTCAGGTTGGGCATCGGATGCTTACCTTCAACAAACCTTGTTGTATGACTTCCGCGTATTTAGTATTACTTTAACTGCCGACGATATGAATTTTGGATTTGATGGGTTTGATGGTATTGGTACTACTCTTGACAAGCTTAATGCAGCATATATCGAAAACTCGGATTATATTGCTCCAGAATTGTCTACAGAGAAAGACCAACTTTCATTGGGAGATTTAAGTGCCGTTACTAACGATATTGTTTTGCCAAGCAAAGGTAATCTGGACCAAACAATAACTATTAGTTGGAAAACTACAAATCCGAGCTTAATTAGTGCAACCGGTAAAGTTATTCGTCCTGATTATTACAGTATGAATGATACATTGACTGCTACTTTACTTAAAAATGGACAATCTACAAAAAAAGTATTCCCTGCAACTGTATTACTAAAAGACAACTCACAATTTAGTAATGACTTATTAGTAAAATATGACTTTTCTTCAGTCTCTGACTCAATAGTGACTGATGCTGCCGAAAAACACTTTAAAGGGGTGTTGAAAAACAAAGCCAAAGTTCATACTATTGGTAAAACTATCAAATACAATGTTTTGAGCTTAGGTGATAGCATTGGCTATTTTGATTTAGGTCCCGAAATAGGAAAGTTGATGTATAATCTTACCGATTACACTATGAGCGCATATTACCGCGTCGACACAGCTTATCATTCATTGACAAGTAACGGAAACTTCCTTTGGAACTTATCGAACGGACAAGCAGCTATGACCGACCAGAATGGCTATATTATTGGTAGTTTAAGAGATCAAAGTGTTAGCACCAGCCCCGGATATTACACCGCAGCTTCTGGAAATCAAGCTGTAAGTTTTGCTTCAGCGGCGCTAGTTGGAGGTTGGCACAATCTCACTTATACACAAAGTGGAACTACCGGAACTATTTATGTAGATGGTATGCCTATGGCAACCAGCACTACTATAACAAACTTACCAAAAAATGTTCTTCCGAAAGCCGGACGACTTGGAACACTTTACAACTGGATAGGACGTTCATGCTACGCAGGAGATGTTTACTTGCGTAAGACATTAGTTTACGACTTTCGTTTGTACAGAACTGCTTTGAGTGATGAACAAATTCAAAGTTCAGTATTGAATGTGGGTACTACAATCAATGCGCTTGAAATAGCATATACTGAAGATCCAACTGCAGTTAAATCAATAACTTCATCACCATACAAAGTAGTTTCAACGGATGGTGGTATAAAAATTAGCGGATTACTAGGAACAGAAAAAATCTCATTGTTTGATATTTCCGGGCGTCAGCTAAAAGTAACCAACCCAACATTAATCAAAACAAATTCAGGAGTTTATCTTGTAAAAATAAACGACAGTATTGCCAAAGTTCTAGTTAAGTAATTTATAGTCAAAAGCAATGATAAGAGGATGTCCAATTGGATATCCTCTTATTTTTTATCACAAACCGTTATCCTTTTTGACCATATTTTACCCTTTGTGTATTTTCCAATAGGCTATATTTGTATTATCAAGAATTGGCTGATTTAGCAATTAGCCAAACTTTATTCAAAGCAACAAACTATTAAATTAACAACTAAATTTTCAATCTATCATGAAAAAAACATTACTCCAGAATTTGAAACGATTCGGGAAGCATATACTCTGTGGAGCATGTGTGACGATTGTTTCAACTTCATTCGCTCAAGACCTGAACAACGGTCTCAAACTACATTACACATTTGATCCGGCAACAGTTACAGGGACCACAGTACCTGATGCATCGGGCAATGGCTATAACGGTACACTTTACACTGCAACAGTTGGTGTATCAAACGGGAAAAACGCCCTAATACTAGGAACAAGCGGAACAGCTTACCTCGACATGGGTACAACAACAGGAACACTGGTTGCATCATTAACCGATTTTTCTATGTCATGCTATGTATGGGTAAATTCTACTTATGCATCACTCGCAAGCAACGGTAATATGATTGCCACTTTTAGTAACTCACTTGATAGTTACAATAATCAAGTTGGTTACATGTATTTACAAGCAAAACGTAGTAGATATGCAATTACTACAGCTCGTTATGAGACAGAACAAGCATCCGCTACAGGAACTGACGTGAGTAAAGGTAAATGGGTTCAACTTACCTACACTCAAACTGGAACTACTGGCAAATTGTATATAGATGGCGTATTAAAAAATACAAATACAGCTATTACACTTACTCCTTCCAGCTTAGGAGCAACAGCGTATAATATGCTTGCTAAACCATCTTATAGCGGTGACAAGTACTTGCAAGATGCTCAAATTGCAGATTTCCGCATCTATAACAGAGCCGTTACTTCTGACGAAGTTTTGATGCTAAACGGTTATTCATCTAATCTGATTACTGCTTATAACAATCTTACTATAGCCGGAGATCTTACAGCCGTAAAAGCAGATCTAACCTTACCAGCAACAAGTGGAACTATACCTGTAACCTGGACTTCTACTTTACCTGCTACAGTTGGAACTGATGGTAAAGTTAATCGTCCGGATCAATACGACACTCCTGTAAAATTGACAGCCACTTTAACCGAAGTAGTTAATGGAGTTACATATACACTTACCAAAACGTTCAATGTAACAGTTATTGCATTTAACGTAGCAGGAGATCAACTTGCTAAATGGGATTTTGCGTCTAACTACATCTCTGAAAGTAATGGCGTAGTTACAGTAAAAGATTCCATCAGTAAATTTACCGGTACAATAATGAATGATGCAAGCATACGCACCATCGGAACAACAGAACGTTTCAACGTACTGGATCTAGGAAACGGAACTGGTTATTTTGACATGGGAACAGAAATTGGAAAAGCTGTTTACTCATTAT
>Ga0302215_10000596_pt1 | contig 26523 bp, 21 predicted proteins | sample II_Fen_N3_1_FD_194580 | JGI IMG/M metagenome (GOLD analysis project Ga0302215, IMG submission 194580) | Peat permafrost microbial communities from Stordalen Mire near Abisko, Sweden - II_Fen_N3_1 | ecosystem: Environmental > Terrestrial > Soil > Wetlands > Permafrost | place: Sweden: Abisko... | reverse complement strand
CCATCCAACTGCATTAAGTCAATTCACAAATGACTTGGGGAATTACGGTGGATATGCTCTCATAAACGGAACCAACGCAACCGGTACATGGCCGGTTAGTATTACAGGTAATGCAAGCGGTACAGCAGCTAATGTAACAGGCATAGTTACCGGAGCAAATGGAGGAACAGGTGTTGCGAATAATGCAAAAACGATTACCCTTGGAGGAAGTCTAACCACATCCGGAGCCTACACAACAACTCTTACTTCAACTAATACCACCACTGTTACCTTGCCGGTAACAGGTACTTTGGCTACCCTTGCAGGAGCCGAATCTTTAACAAATAAAACTATTAACGGGTTGACCCCTACGGCTGTTGCTACAGGTTTTACCATTGCAGGAGGTACAACTTCTAAAACATTGACAGTTCCTTTGGATGCTTCAGTATCGGGAACTAATACAGGTGATAATGCAAGTAATTCATTATATAGTAGTTTGGTTACCAATGCAACTCATACCGGGGATGTAACTGGGTCTACAGTACTTACTATTGCTCCAAATGTGGTAACAAATGCAGATTTGAACCAGATAGCAACCGCTACTATAAAAGGTCGTTTTTCAGCCTTAACGGGCAATGTGGAAGATTTAACTAAAGCGCAGGTATTAACGCTTCTAAATGTAGCTGATGGTGCCAACAATTATATACACCCATCGGGTGATGGCAATCTACATGTTCCTGCCACAAGCACAACCAATAACGGTAAAGTTCTGACTGCAGGAGCAACAGCGGGTTCGATAAGTTGGGTAACACCTACTACAGGTACTGTTACAGGTGTTAGTGGAACTCTTCCGATTACATCTTCAGGGGGGACTGCCCCGATTATTTCGATAGCTGCTTCAACTACTAGTGCAGCCGGTAGTATGAGTGCAGCAGATAAAACCAAACTTGATGCAATAACAGGAACCAACACAGGAAATGTCACCTTAGGAACAGCAAACGGATTGAGTTTAGCAGGACAAGCCATATCTCTTGGCCTTGCCAGCACTTCAACAGCAGGAGCTTTAAGTTCAACAGACTGGAATACATTTAATAATAAGGTAAGTGCATCGGGTTATCTGCCACTGACCGGAGGAACCTTAACAGGGGCTTTAAGTGGTACAACTGCATCCTTTTCCGGAACAGTTCAATCCGGAACAGGTAATGGATTTCAAAACGCCAGTTTTGTTCCGAATGGAGCAAGTAATATTTGGAGTTTTGCATCTTCACCAGGTTATGGCATGGCATATTACCAGGGGACAGCATTAGTTGGTGGGGATGCAATAGGGTTCCATTTTGGAAATCAAGCAACACCTTTATTTTATGTCAATACTGGAGGAAACGCAATATTGACAGGCTCAATTACAGCAGGGGGAAATGTTACTGCCTATTCGGATATCCGCCTCAAAAAGAATATACATACATTACCCAACGTATCTGAAAGCCTGCGGAAGATTAATGCTGTAGAATTCGACCGTAAAGATATGAAGATACATCAATTAGGTTTTATAGCCCAAAATGTGCAGCAATACTTCCCCGATTTGGTAACTGTTGCCAAAGACAGTATGGCTACCCTATCGCTCAATTACCAGGCTATGACGGCTCCCTTGCTGAAAGGTTGGCAGGAGCACGATGCCGTCATTATTTCACAACAAACCGAAATAAATATTCAACATCAGGAAATTGATCTGTTGAAGAAAGAAATTGAACTCTTGAAAATAAATCAGGAGGAACTAAAGAAATTAATAACTAATAAAAAATAAGGAAACGTACATTGACTTTTTCAATGTTTTCATCTTTGTAAAGTAGCATAAAAATGCGCATGAAATTCAAAACCCTGGTTATCATCCTACTGACTGCAGTATTCCAACTAAACGCGCAGACCAGAGATATAACCATCACGGTCCATATACGTGGAGTGTGGAACAGTAAAATAAGCCTTCTAGCTTTGTCTGGACCCAATGCAGGTAAACCTATCGCCGAATTGCCACCTGTTAAAAGCGGTGAGTCTGCTATAGTTACTGTGGCTAAGGACCAATTACCGGGTGAATTTGTGATCCGTTTCGACTATAAAGATAAAGAAACAAGCGCGCCATATCCTTCAGAGAAACACATTTTTATTTACTCGCAAAACCTTGAACTATTTATCAATCCTCCTTTTTGCAACAATTCCGACAGCACATGGTTTCAAAAAGGTGAAATAGAAAATACCGTCTATGCTGAGTTCAGCAAAGAGAATTTCAAACAAAAGGAGAAACTGGGGGTATTGCAGAATTTTTTGATGAGTTATGACGATACCCACTCCTTCCTTTATCGCACAGGCATAACCGAATACGAAAAAAGGCGCACGAATTACAACCAATGGATTGAAAAACAAATAGCACAGCATAAAAAAACTTTTGTCAGCAATGCTTTCAAATTTCAATATGTACCGGCGATAGAATGGAAAGATAGTTTGGTTGACAGGGTACATAATATGATAGCGCATTATTTTGATGGAATAGATTTTAAAGATTCACATATTTTAAAGACCTCCGACATGATCCAGTGGATGAACAAATATGTAAATATCTATGGCGCCATGTCCACTACTCCGGCGTTGCGCGATTCGCTGCTTTCAGTAGCCGCCACAATAGCAATTGATAAAGCCCGTGCGGACGGTAATCCTTTTGTATATGGTTGGATGGTCGACTATTTCTACAATGGTTTTGAAGCCAGTAATATCCCGGTCGGTGTCAAAGCGTTGCAACCTTACCTGGACGACCCAAGCTGTTATACCAACAAGAAACAACAGATTGAGAAACGACTTGAGGGCATAAAAAAACTAGTAGTTGGTAGTCCTGCACCTGATTTTACTGTTACTGACGATGCAGATGCCGCCAAATCCTTTGTTACCTATCCTACCACCTGCCGGTATAAACTGGTTTTGTTCTGGTCGGCTGGGTGCGACCATTGCAAGGAGCTGATCAAAAAATTATATCCCTGGTATCAACAGGCAATCAATAAAAAAACCGTAGTAGTTTTTGCTCTCGGTATGGATGATACCGAACCGGATATCAAACTCTGGGATAAAGTACACCCTTTGCTCGAAGGTTGGAAACATATGCTTCCTCAAGGAGGTATCAACAGCAAAGTAGCCAATGCTTATTTTATTTTGTCCAGTCCCGTGATGGTACTGGTCGATGCTCAAACAAACAACATCGTTGCCATACCCGAAACTGTGGAACAACTGGAAGCTGCAATGAAATAAAAATGAAGGAAATGAAAAAGGTACTTGTTTTTTTATATTTGTTACTGATATTTTCAACTGTCCGGGCCCAATATCCAGCAGCGCTTCCCTCATCGGGGGCTATAAGTGTAAAAGCAATTTCTGACTGGATGCTGGTAGCAGGAGAGATTACCACAGGTACTTATTCCATTTCCAGCTTAAATAGTAAATCTCATTTAACGGATAAAACAGCCCCTTATAGTTTGAGCGATTGGTATGGGTATGGTGCGAAAGCCTTTACATCCTGTGGCAACAGCTTTTCTGTTGCTCATAATGCAGGTAGTATATCTCCTGTTAGCAAATTAATTACTTATACAACTGTTAGCACCAGCGCAACCGGCACAACAAAATGCTGGATCACACAAAATCTTGGAGCTGAGCATTCAGCTACTAGCGCCAATGATGCAACAGCAGCGTCTGGCGGTTGGTATTGGCAGTTTAACCGTGCACAAGGCACTTACGTTGCCGACGATGGCACCGTTACCTCTACAAACTGGTATACATCCATCAACGAAAGTAGCGATTGGACAGCTGCTAATGATCCATGTACCCTGTTATTGGGAACCGGGTGGAGAATACCAACTTACTCTGAATGGGTAGCAGTAAGTAATAATTCAGCTTTTCTCACGCCGGCTCTACGTTATGCCAGTGTATTAATATTGCATAATTCAGGCTTTAGTAGTGGGGTAACATCAATGACCTTAACAGCCCGAGGTGCTAATTTTTCCTATTGGTCAGCATCGCAAGATGCCGCCACATTAGGCTGGGAACCGAGTGATGCAAGCGGTGGCGGTAAATTATCACCTTATAATGTAACTAAAACGTGTGCCCTGTCATTGCGTTGTCTGAAAGACTAAAAATGTACATGTCAAGAATTTTAAAATTAAAACATTTAGAAATGCATAATGAAAAACAGGACTGTATTTTGGACATTGTTGTTGTCAATTGTTTCGGGTATAGAAGAATAGAATATAGATTTCTTTAGCCAAATTCCTGAATTTTGAGATTATTTGTGAAAGAAACATTTATCAGCGAAAATAAAATATTCAATCTTATTGGTATTTAGATGTAAATTAAGGTTGTATAAATAATTTGATTAAAAAAATGAAGAAATTACGTGTTTTTATTTATTTATTACTTCTGTATACAACGGCCAAAGCACAGTATCCAGCAGCACTTCCCTCATCGGGTGCTATAAGTGTAAAAGCAATTTCTGACTGGATGCTGACAGCAGGAGAGATTACCACAGCTACTTATTCCATTTCCAGCTTAAATAGTCTATCTCATTTAACGGATAAAACCGCCCCTTATAGTTTGAGTGACTGGTATGGTTATGGAGCAATCCCTTTTACATCCTGCGGCAGTAGTTTCTCTGTTGCTCATATTGCAGGTAGTATATCTCCTGCTACCAAATTAATTACTTACACAACTGTTAGCACGAGTGTAACAGGCACAGCAAAATGCTGGATTACACAAAACCTTGGAGCTGAGCATTCGGCTACTTTCACCAATGATGCAACAGCAGCATCTAGTGGTTGGTATTGGCAATTTAACCGTGCACAAGGTATTAAAGTTGCAGATGATGGCACCATCACTCCAACAAGCTGGTATGCATCTATCACCGAAAATAGTGATTGGATAGCTGCTAATGATCCATGTACCCAGTTATTGGGAGCCGGGTGGCGAATGCCAACTTATTCGGAATGGGTAACGGTGGGTAGTAATGCGGCTTTTGGCTCAACTGCTCTAAGTTATACCAGTGTATTAAAATTACATGGAGCTGGATTTAGTTTTAGTGGATCAACATTTGTCTTATCAAGCCGAGGTTATAATCTTTCCACTTGGTCCTCAACTCAAGCTGACGCTTCAACAGCCTGGGAAGCGAGTGATCAAGGAGGCCATCAACCAATTCTTTATAATGTAACTAAAGGGTGTGCCATGACGTTGCGTTGCCTGAGATAATGGCTAGCGATAAATGGTGAACCTCCTTGCCCCTCCAAAGAAGGGAGAGAATTGATTTTAGTCGGGGAGGTATAATTGCGCAAACAAGAAAAAGCTTAGCACAAAGAGATTCAATAAAAAGTACTCTGTTATTCTTTTTGAGATAAAACACAAAATCCAGATTATACGGATAGTGTTTGCTGACATCGTCGCATGATGCGGAAAAAACTGTATTGCTCTATAACGTAACATAGTTAGTAAATTTAATAATTAAAAATATCTACAAATGAAATTTCCATGTTTCACGAAACACCAAAGTACATTGAAATAATGTCTGTGGGAGCCTCATTTGACCTTAATAAATATCAATAAATGAAACAAAATAAATTATATGTCCTTTTTCTGTTATTGGCACTCATTCCGGTGTTGGTGCAGGGACAACAAGCTGAATATAATTGGGGAAACAACTGGTTACATCCCGAAGGACAGAAGTTTGTAGGGATGGACTTTATTAATTCCTCCACCGGTACCGTGATGAACAACGGCACCGTGTGGTATAGTGGTAATTTTACCAATGATGGCAGGATAGATTTCGACAATAGCCTCGTTGTCGATCAGGGACAAACTATGTTTGCCGGTGATGCCCTGCAACATATCGCGGGTAGCGGCACCACGCGTTTCTACAGTCTGATGTTCGGCAGCCAGCTCACGCCGATGGCCTATAATCTGGAGCAAAACATATCGGTGGGGCATCTGGTAAACTTTAGCAAAGGAATACTCAACACCCTGCAAACTACGCCCGAAACCATGATGAACATGCTGCAGCTGGAAAATGGTGCTACCTGCATCAACGCCTCCGCCGGTAGCTATGTAGATGGTTTTGTAAGTAAAACAGGTAACAGCACCTTTACTTTTCCCATTGGTAATGGCGGCTTCTATCGTCCGGCTTCCATATCGTCGCCCGCAGCAGTTACCGATTGCTTTGCAGCGCGCTATCTCTATGTGAATCCTGATAATGCCGGTTATACCCGTTCCCAAAAAGTGACGACTCTTTCACGCATCAGCGATAAGGAATACTGGGTGGTAAATCGCACCAACGGCATTACCAACGGGCAACTCACCCTGAGTTGGAACGTTAGTGAAACAAGTGCTCCAGTGCCAGCTAACCTCAATGCACTAGCTGTGGCGCGTTGGGATGGCGTGAAATGGATAAACGAAGGAAATACTTTAACTACAGGCGATAACACTGCCGGAACTATAACCGCTAACGTGACAGGCTACGGAATATTTACGTTGGCTAACAGGATTGTAGATCCTCCGACGGCTGTAAACGATACTGTAACCACTTATGAAAATAGTGCGGCTAATGGTACCGTATTAGCTAACGATTCTGTATTTGATGGCAGTGCACTTACGGTTACAGACTTTAGGATAAGCGGTATCACCTATCAGCCGGGTATCACAGCAACCATACCGAACGCAGGTACAATAACTGTAGGTATTGATGGTGTATTCACATACTCGCCGGAACTGAATTATAATGGCATACTACCAACCATTACATACACCATAAGCGACGGTGACAGTAAAACCGATTCAGGTGAATTAATCATAACCGTATTGCCAATGCCAGAATTGATAAAAACATCCGGCAAACCGGAAATGAACAATGATGGTAGTTTTAGCTGGACTTATATGCTTACTTTACATAATGATACTCAAACATCCGTTAGTAACATACAGGTAGAAGATAATCTTGACGATGTGTTTAACAATAAAGGTTGTACCTACTCGGTAACTCAGATTATAGCAACAGGAGGCCTAACAGCTAATGGTTTATATAATGGATCGGGTAATGTAAAAACCCTGATTGATGGATTGTCACTGAGTCCCGGTGAGCTGGATTCTATCCGCATTGAAGTGAACGTAAACACCCACGGTCAGTCTGATACTATTTCGGTATTCAACCAGGCTACCCTGACGGCAAAGGCTACTTTCGGTGAGTTTAGTATGAAATCGCATGCAGATAAAATATCTGTGCTGGCTGCGCCTACTCAAACGAATATACCAGTTGTAAAACTTATCATATCCGATGGATTTTCACCAAACGGAGATGGTGTGAATGACCAGTTTATGATTGTACACGAAGCTTCGACCAGGTTAGACATTGAAGTCTTTAATCGCACGGGTAATAGCGTTTACAAGAGTTCAGATTATCAAAATGACTGGGATGGAAAAGGAATTGGTAGTTTCTTTGGAGGAAACGATCTTCCAACCGGTACATACTTCGTAACGTATAAAGCAATAAAAATTTCCACAGGAGAAATAGTAAATAAAGGAGTTAAATTCATTACCCTGCGACGTAATTCGATATAATAATTCGTTCCCCGGCTTAGGAACGAATTATTATTACTGATTCTTACTGAAAATTTATAAGCTTAAACAAACCGAAAAAGAATGATATACAATCCGATTCACAATCTATTAATTATGGAAAACCGATCAAAATTTCAATTTATAATTTTTTTTTGTTTCCTTTTTGTCGGTAATCAGCTTAAGGCTCAACAAGAAATTATGTATTCGCAATATATGTACAACATGATTAATATCAACCCTGCCTATGCAGGTAATCGTGTAGGGGACAATATCACGTCTTTGTACCGAAAGCAATGGGTAAATGTTGCAGGAGCTCCTACAACTTACTCTTTGTCTTGGGATAGAGGTACGGATGATGATGCTACCGGCACAGTACATGGGAGTAATTGGCCTATTGGATATGGTCTGCAAATTTATAAGGATCAAGTGGGAATTGAAACGACTCAGGGCGTTCAGGCATTTTATTCTTACCGCCTTAAATTCAAAGAATCTGTTTTGTCACTTGGTTTGAGTGGTGGTGTCATGAATTATCGGGCTCTTTATTCCCAGGTAGCTACTTATACTGGTGGAGACCCATTATTTCAGGAGGATGTTAGTGCTATTGTACCTACTGCCGGTGTTGGTGCTTTGTATGCAACCACTCATTGGTATGTAGGATTATCAGTACCCTCACTTTTACAAACGAAAATAAAGGATAATAAACAGCAGATTACAACCGGCTCCGATAGTCACTATTTTTTGACTGGTGGTTATGTTTTTTATATTTCAAACGACTTAATATTAAAACCATCTGTGATGCTAAGAGCTGTTAAAAGCGAAGCTCTTCAATATGATATCAATCTCAACGCATGGATTCAAAATACGGTTGGATTAGGTGTGAGTTATCGTTCAAAGGATGCACTTGTCGGAATGGTCAATATCAGGGTAACATCGGAAATTACACTCGGTTATGCCTATGATTACCTGATTTCGAATATGACTCATTTTAGTACAGGGTCACATGAGTTGATAGTGAATTTTCAATTTAATACACCCAAAGAATCACGTATTATATCACCTCGTTATTATTAATATTTAACTATAAATAGAAACCCAATATCATAATGACACGATTAACTTACAGACATCTGGTATTTTTATTATTCATTTTTGGCAGTTACATTGGCATAAGTCAACTTGAGGCGCAAAATAAGCAATTAACTCAAAAAGAACAAAAACAACTATTGAAAAAAGCTAATGCAGCTTATAAGGGATTCAAGTATTCAATAGCAGCAGGTTATTTTGAAAACTATTTAAAAACTGTGCCTGATTCATCCAATGCATTATTTTCAAAATTAGCCGATTGCTATTGGCAAATACGGGAATACAACGATGCATTAAGAATATATAAGCTTATATCTCCGAATGCATCAACTGGAAATCAGGGAGCAACGAAGCAGCAACATCTGCGCATGGCCGAGTTGTATGCACGTTCCCGGGATTATAAACATGCTTCACAATGGCTCAAAGGGATAGATGGTTATCAATCAAAGTCCATTGGATATAATGACTCATCAAAACTAAAAGATATGAGAAAAGATTCGCTTAACTGGCATTTGGGTCTTTTGGATATAAATACTTCTTTTCGCGATTTTTCTCCTTTTGTAGCTGATAGCATCTTGTTTTTCAGTAGTGACAGACCGAATGTTTATACAGGTATATCTTTCGACAAACCCGGAAATAATTACGATCGGTTGTGGAAAGTCTCTGTGTCAAAAATACATGCTACACCTCTGAAAATGATTAATTCGATTATGGAAGGAAAATATAATCCATCCGGACCTGCTGTTGGCAAACGTGTCAGTGCAAAATCTTTCAATAGCAATGTGAACACTTTCCCCGACAACCTTTATGGACGGGCAGATACCAATAAAATCGTTTTTCTGGTTAAAGGAATGGAAAATATCCGATACAATATAGGGGCAGTTTCGGTTGATAAAAACAATCATTTTTATTTCTCAGCCAACTATCCGAATGCTGACAGAAGAGGGATAAACCGGCTTCGTTTGATGGAGGGATTTTTTAATAGTAAAGGTTCTATGACAATGAAAGCCTTACCTTTTGGTAATCCAAGATTGTATACAGTTATGCATCCTGCCGTCAATCGGGATGGAACTTTTTTGGTACTTAGTAGCGATAAACCCAATGGTAAAGGGAATTATGACTTATATTATACCCAACGTAAATCTATTCATCAAGCCTGGGATAGTTTAAAAACATTTGGTAACAATATAAATACGGTGGGAAATGAAGTTTTTCCAACTATTACAACCAACGGTTACTTATATTACAGTAGCGATGCCATGCCTGGTTTAGGAGGATTGGATATATTCAGAATTCCTTTGCAGGATGCTTTGGGTGGAAAAGGCATACCGGAGCATTTAAGTTATCCGGTTAATTCTTCAGGAGATGATTTTGGATGGACTCAGGATACAACAACCGTGAATGGTTATTTCACCTCCGATCGGTTGAACAACAACAATGATATATTCAGTTTCTTTTACAAAAACTATCAAAAAATGTGTAGTATATCAGGTAGCGTGCTTAATTTGTTTACAAAAGAGCCGATTATGAATGCTACAGTGTTTATTTTGAATAAAGGAACAAAAAAAGTAAACATAGCTAAGACTGATAAAAATGGAAAATATAATTTTATTTTAGCGTCAACAGACACACTTATTCTTAAAGCAGTAAAAATAGGACTAACAAATGATTTTCTTACGGACAGATCGAGCGGTAAAACCCAACAAGAAGACACCGTTTTGAAAAATACACAAAACTTATTATTAGAAAAACGGATTGTGAATGTTAATGATACTGCCAGTTCAAATAATGAAAAACATGCTTCTGAGAGGTCAGGCACTGATATGCAAAATCTTTTGTTGAACAAACATATCTTATTAATTAATGCCAATTGGAAATTGAATAATATATATTATAATTTTAATAAATGGAATATCCGGACCGATGCAGCGCCTATTTTGGATAGTTTGATTAGTCTTCTGAAAATGTATCCGATTCGGGTTGAATTGGGTTCACATACAGATAGTCGGGGTACATTCGAATATAACGACTGGTTGTCGCAAAGGCGTGCCGAAGCGGTAGTTGATTATTTGGTAAAACACGGCATTAATAAGAACAGAGTAATAGCTATTGGCTATGGGAAACGTTTCTTACTTAATCAATGTACTGAAGGAATGCCTTGTCGTGATTCAGAACATCAGGTCAATCGTCGCACGGAGGTTAAGGTCATAAGTAATACTGATATTCAGAAATACCAGATAGATGCTATTGATCCAAATCAATTCAAAGATGGGGAACAAATTAATCAAAGTGCATTACCCGCAGATTTTTTTGACAATTGTGATAAATTCAATTGAAGATAGTATTTCTTCAAATAGCAACTTAGGATGATGCTAATAATGTCCATCTGGAGATTTCAGGTGGCATGTTAAACGCATTGATATTCCGGTTATTTCGGTAGGAGAAGTAAAGGTATGTTTTTATCCGATTTTTTCATCTCTGAAATTCTGACAATTATTTAATTGATAGGAGAGGGTGGCACAATAATATAAGCAATAACAGAACAACGCAACAGGTGAAATCGATTCAATTCGATTTCACCTGTTGCGTTGTAGGCTGAAAATGTGTGAATCATATAAGTTTATTCAAGAATTGTGTAATTCTTTTATTCTATAATTTTTGAGCTTTGTAGTCTGAAAATGAATTAAATATTTAAGCCGCTCTTTTAGAGTAATTCGACTTTTTTGAATAAAGCAAAATAATTATTTAGCTGAAATAATTATTTTCAAGGTAGAATATTAAAAATAAAACTAAACAAATGAAAGCGAACATTATGAAAAAAGTTTTGATTGCATTGGATTATAATCCAACAGCAAAAAAAGTAGCGGAAGATGGCTATGCAATGGCCAAAGCCATGGACGCTGAGATTTTGTTATTGCATGTCGGACTCGATTTGGGCATGTATTCTTCAATTTATCCAAATATGGGTGCCTGGCAAATTGATTCAGCAGATGTAATCAATGATTATGATATTGCAAATAAGGCGTCGCATAATTTTTTGGAAAAAGTTAAAAAACATTTAGGCGATTCCTCGGTTCAAATTATGCAGAAAGAAGGCGATGCAGCTCAAATGATTTTAAAAACTGCCGAAGATATAAAAGCAGATTGCATTGTAATGGGTTCTCATAGTCAGAAATGGCTTGAAAACATACTTCTGGGCAGCATAACTAAAGAAGTCCTGCGGAAAACCGGAATTCCTATGTTTGTTATCCCTACTAAAAAAGGATATTAAATTCCATTGCTATGAAGGATTCACTGTATAGTGATGATTTCATACCTCATTATTGTATTCTGCACAAAAAGCAACGGAAGGGTGAAGTTAAGTAACGAAGGCTTCAAATAAATTTGATCTTCAACTCTAAAAACTTCTCTTTCGTTGCTTTTGCAGTTTCAATTGTAAAAAACCACAAGCAAGCTATAGCAGTTATTATCAGCGAAGCACGGCACGAAGGCAACAAAGTTCCAAAAGAAAAAGGTTAACTGAATAGTTCAAAAATACAAAATGGAAGACTTAAGACAGTTAGAATTTATTGCAACAAATTCAAAAGAAATTCTTGATAAGCAGGTAGTTTCTTATCGCCAACAACATTCGTATGCCGGAACAATTATCGGTATTACAGCTTTATTTATTCCATTTTTCCTTAGCAGTATTGGTCCTTTTCATTTACTTCGGTTTATTTCGGTTGTTCCTATAGCCCTTTTTATTTGGGCAATACTTTTAATGCTAAATCTTTTTAAGACGAAACCACTTGATCAGGCTTACAATGTCGAAAAATACCAGGATTTATTAACGAATACATATAAAGAAATATTGCAAAGTGAAATTGAAGCTAACTTACAGTCGTATAATAAAAACAAAATAATTACTGAAAAAGGAAATAGGAATTATGTAAGAGCAATGAAGTTAATTACTATTGCACTCTTGTTTTCCATAGTATTGATTTTTGCAAATCAATTCTTTAAAATCGAAAAAGTACCTACAAAATTTCTAATTGTAAATATAAATAAAGCTACTAAATATAATTCTATAAACCAATCTGTTAAAAACATGCTGGTAGTTTTCTTAGATATTCAGGAAACACAAATAAATGTGTGAATCATATAACTATTTCCATAAATTTTGTAACATCTATCAGCCTAAAATTAAAGATATTTACCCTGATTTTAGAAACTCAAATAGCTTTCAAAGATGAAGTGTAAAATCAGATTATAAGTGAGTCAAAAAAATAAAAAATCAATAAAGCACTTTTCTTGATGTTGGTACAATTATACATTCATTAAAACTTACTATTTGAGAATATCAGTAATCAATAATATTTAACTCGTAACTACTTACAAACAATTTAATATTTTACGATTATGGAAGAATTAAATGAAAACAAAATGTTTGGAACGCCCAGATCAGAGTACATTGAAGTAGAACGTTATGTTCATCTTCATATCACCGATGCAGGCGAGGGGAGACCCATAGTATTAATACCTGGTTGGCCGCTAAGTGATGAAATGTATGAATATCAATACAATGATTTGATGAATAAGCATTTTCGTGTAATTGGAATTACATTACGCGGTTTTGGCAGATCATCAAAACCTTACGGTCCCTATAACTACGATGTTCATGTCCGCGATATAAAAAGCGTGTTGGAACAGTTACATATAGAAGATGCTGTATTAGGTGGTTTTTCTATGGGAGGAGCTATAGCCGTACATTATGTAGCAAAATACGATGCAGCACATGTCTCTAAGTTGGTTTTAGCCGGTGCAGCATGTCCTATCTGGACACAACGCGAAGATTTTCCGTATAATATGCCACAAAGCGCAGTTGATGATTTAATAGAATTGAATTTCAGGGATAGACCTAAGTTATTATCCGATTTTGCCAAGATATTTTCGGCCACCGAAACATCATTAAACGAAGGTATAGGTAAATGGTTGAATGGGATTGGAATAGTTGCCACTGCTCATGCCACAGGTCAGTGTTTGTATGCATTGCGGGATACTGATTTGCGCGACGATCTGAAAAAAATAAATATACCCACTTTGATACTGCACGGCAAAAAAGATAAGATTTGTTCTTTTGATCTGGCGGAACAGACTAAAGCAAGAATTAAAGATTCTCAGCTTATAGCCTTTGAACATAGCGGACATAGTTTGTTCTTGGAAGAAACTAAGAAGTTTAATTACGAACTAATCAAATTTGCAGCCGAATAACTTGAAATGGCGTGATTTTATAAAAAAATGGAGCATTTAAAATTGGGTTTTTTATCAAAAGCATTTGAATGTAAAAATATGATATTGATTTATCGAAAGATAGATTTTAAGTGGTAGAGGTATGAAAAAAACCTTTCTTAAAATAAAGACCTTCTTTAAAGCTTTTGGACCGGGAGTGGTTACAGGCGCTGCTGATGATGATCCGTCAGGAATAGCAACGTATACTCAAACAGGAGCTAAATTTGGCTATGGGCAGCTATGGACTGTGATAGTTATGCTTCCACTTATGACGGCTATTCAGGAAGCATGCGCAAGGATTGGAGCTGTGAATGGACATGGTTTAGCAGCTGTAATTAAAGACAATTACAGCAAGAAGGTTCTTTATGCGGCTGTATTACTTGTAGTTGTTGCCAATACAATTAATATCGGAGCAGATATTGGTGCTATCGCGGCGGCTGCACAACTGCTTATTCATATCAATTTTGTCATTCTTACTTTAGGTTTTACGGCTCTGATTTTAATTTTGGAAATTTTTACTACTTATCGGGTTTATTCACGCATTTTAAAATGGTTAGCCCTGGCTTTATTAGCCTATCCCATTACGGTCTTTATGGTTCACCAACCCTGGTCGACTATTGTTTCAGCAACCATTTTGCCGCATGTGGAATTAAACTTTGAGTTTTTTTTCATTATTACGGGTATTTTAGGCACTACAATTTCTCCTTACATGTTTTTTTGGCAAACATCGCAAGAAGTGGAAGAGGAAAAGGCTCAACATTTGATGAGTCGGTATGGAAAACCTACTATTGGAATAAAGTTTATCAAAAATCTGCGTATTGATAATTTCGTGGGCATGGTATTTTCTGAAATTGCTACCTGGTCCATCATTGTGGTGGCAGCTACAGTTTTACATCAGAATGGTATAACGAACGTTGCATCTGCTGCCGATGCTGCCAAGGCACTGGAGCCACTTGTTCAGACTTTCCCTAATGCCGGTTTCTTATCCAAACTGATTTTTGCAGTAGGAATTATTGGTCTTGGTTTATTAGGCATTCCTGTATTGTCAGGTTCAGCAGCTTATGCTTTATCAGAAGCTTTTAATATGAAACAAGGACTTAACCTTAAATTAAAGAAAGCTCATGGTTTTTATGGAGTAATTACAATTGCCACGCTTATTGGTTTAATGATTAATTTTATTGGCATTGATCCTATTAAAGCACTGGTTTTTACCGCTGTTTTTAATGGTGTGGCGGCGGTTCCATTAATATTTTTGATTGCCAGAATTGCCCGTAATAAAAAAATTATGGGTGAATACCGTAGTGGGTGGTTGTCAAATACGGTTGTATGGATTACATTCATTGTTATGTTGGCATCTGCTGTTGCAATGTTTTATACCTTAGCCAAGGGATAGTGCACACTTTATTTTGACAAGTTTTACTTTCAAATATAAATGTTCAAATAGAAGTATATCAATGATTTAAAATTTGTATTTCTTACTCCTTCAAAATAAATTTTAAAATACATCAGATAAACTGAATAGTAATAAAGTGAAGATGTTACTCCGGATGCACCTTCATTAAGAATAAAGATAATCACCAATTATATAACATAATGGAAAAACAATTAAACAAGAAAAGAGTAGCTGTAATGGCTACCGATGGGTTTGAACAATCGGAATTTAAAAAGCCGATAAAGGCTCTTAAGAAAGAAGGAATTTTAGTTGATGTAATATCGCTGAAGAAAGGGAAAATAAGGGGTTGGAAAAATACGAGATGGGGTAATAAATTTAAAGTAGATGTGACTATTAATCAGGCTTTGTCTACCAATTATGATATGCTGGTATTACCGGGTGGTGTAATGAACACCGACACCTTACGGACAAACGAATTGGCTGTACGATTTGTGTCTGAGTTTTTTGTACAGGAAAAACCTGTTGCTGCTATTTGCCATGCCGGTTCGATATTAATTGAAACCGGATTATTAAAAGGGAAACAGTTAACTTCTTATAAATCAATTAAAACTGATTTGATTAATGCAGGGGCTGAATGGCAAGATGCTGAAGTAGTGGTGGACAACAAACTCATTACGAGTAGATTCCCCAATGATCTTCCGGCTTTTTGCAAATGTATAATAGATGAAGTAAAAAAAGGAATTCCTGCCAGTCTGGAAGACTAAAAAAGAGCAGTGACTTTCTTTGAATTGTCTGTCACACTCATAAATAATACATTCATTAACCCCTGACTTATGAGTAAAAATGTATCTGATCAATTAGTGGAAACGCTTGTTTCGGCTGGTATAAAACGAATTTATGCTGTAACCGGAGATAGTCTTAATCATGTAAACGAAGCAATACAACGTAACGGCAAAATCAAATGGATTCATGTGCGTAATGAAGAAACAGCTGCATTTGCAGCAGGCGCCGAAGCAAAGCTAACGGGCTTGGCATGTTGTGCCGGCAGTAGTGGTCCGGGGCATGTGCATCTTATCAACGGTTTGTATGATGCACACCGTTCGTCGGCTTCGGTATTGGCTATTGCTTCTACTATTCCTACCAGGGAATTTGGAACGGATTATTTTCAGGACACAAATACTATAAAACTTTTTGACGATTGCAGTTGCTATAACCAACTGGCTACAACGTCTACACAATTTCCACGTATGCTACAGGCCGCCCTTCAGCACGCGGTACATAAAAAAGACGTTGCCGTTATTGGACTGCCCGGCGATATAACGAATCTTCCGGCTGAAGAGTCTCAAACTACAATGACACTTTTTCGGAATAAACCTGTTATCAGGCCATCCGATGAGGAATTAAATCAACTCGCCGAATTATTGAATTCTCACCCCAAAGTGACCATCTATTGTGGACTGGGTGCTGCCGATGCACATGACGAAATCATTCAGTTTGCCGAGAAATTAAATGCCCCGGTGGCTTATTCATATAAAGCAAAAATGGCCATTCAGTATGATAATCCGTATGAAGTGGGACTTACCGGATTGTTGGGAATTCCGTCGGCTTACCAAAGTATGCACGAATGTGACTTGCTGATATTACTTGGTACGGATTTTCCCTACACACCTTTCATGCCTGTTCACAATAAAATTGTACAAATTGATATTAAACCTGAAAATCTGGGACGGAGAGCAAAACTTGATTTTGGACTTTGTGGAGATGTAAAAGATAGCTTGCAGGCTCTCTTACCCCTGGTAAATGATAAAGAAGACAGAACCTTTCTCGACAGACAATTAAAATTTTACAAAGAGGTAAAAAAGAATTTGTTGTTTTATGTAAATGATCGCGGAGAACCCAATGCCATTCATCCCGAATATGTAGCTTCGGTGATAAATGAAGTTGCCGACAAAGATGCCATATTTACGGTCGATACCGGCATGTGTTGCGTGTGGGCTGCCCGTTACATTGAGGGAACCGGCGAACGAAAGATGTTGGGTTCATTCAATCATGGATCTATGGCCAATGCCATGCCACAAGCCATTGGTGCAGCACTTGCCTGTCCCGACAAACAAGTGATTGCATTCTGCGGTGACGGTGGTTTATCTATGCTGATGGGCGATTTAATGACCATAATACAATATAATCTACCGGTAAAGATTGTGCTTTTTAATAACCGTTCGTTGGGAATGGTGAAACTGGAAATGGAAGTAGCCGGAATTCCAGATGTGGAAACGGATATGCTGAATCCTGACTTTACAAAACTGGCAGAAGCAATGGGGATGTATGGAATTACAGTAAATGATCCTGCTGACGTAAGATCAGCATTAGAAAAAGCTTTTCAACAAGCCGGACCGGCATTAATTACCATTCAGACTGATCCGAATGCGTTAGCTATGCCTCCTAAAATGGAGTTTGACCAAATGAAAGGTTTTGCTTTTTATATGGGAAAGATGATGTATAGCGGTAGAGCTGATGAAGTGCTTAAAATAATCAAATCCAATTATAAGCATTTGGGTGAGGTGATATAACGAATATCTTACCTTAATATGCGTTATGCCGATTGAAAATTCTGAAACTTAAATGAATTTGTGCTGTCATTTGTCGGGTAATTATTTCCCCTGAAATTTTCCACGAAAGACATTCTGAAATTCTTTTTTTGTACTTTTGAGCCAAATTTATATTTCTTCATTTTTTTATGACTTGTCAAACTTATCCAATTGTTCTTTTAGAAGCACACAACATTCGTAATTTATCATATGGTTTAGGAGTATTCAATTTTGAACTTCTCAAAGCGCTGTCAAAGGCAAATACAGATTTTCGGTTAAAGATCAATATGGTAGACCCTTCTCTGATGCCTTTTTTTGATTCGCCATTAGTGGAATTTCATCGATACAATTCATTTCAACGGCATTCCATTGCCTGGATAGGAACGAAAATGAATATTTGGCATTCGCTCAGTCAGGATCTGAAAGTTGAACCATTTCATGATGTGAATTATGTTTTGACTATCCATGATGTGATTAATCATAATAATAAAAAATACAAAAAACGGCTGGAAGAAAAAATACGACGTGCCACTGCCATCACCTATATATCTAAATTTGCGCAAGAAGACACTCATCGATACTTCAATGTGGGAAGTCATGTGAAAGAATCTGTGATTTACAACGGAAATACAATTACTTCACTTCTGGATACATCAACCTTTCAACCTATTGAAGCGGCAAAAGTTCCTTTTTTGTATGCTATTGGCGATTTTCAGGAACGGAAAAACTTCCATTCACTTGTTGAAATGATGCGTGTCAATTCAGATTTCAACCTTATCATATCCGGAAAAAGTGAAAATGATTATGCCCGGAAAATAAGAAGCATGATTGATGCCTACAGGCTTAACGACCGCGTATTTTTGACCGGAGTAGTATCCGAGATGGGTAAACAATATTACATGAGCCATGCTTCAGCTTTTTTGTTCCCATCAACAGAAGAAGGATTCGGGTTACCTATCATAGAAGCTATGCAATTTGGCAAACCGGTATTTCTTTCCACTTTGACGTGCATGCCTGAGATAGGAGGCGCAGATGCATATTACTTTGAAAATTTTGATCCGGAATACATGAATGAAAGATTAATTTCAGGATTACACCATTTTTCAGAAAACCAGGAGTCTTTGGAGCAGAAAATGAAAGCCCGGGCATCACAATTTTCGTGGGACAGAGCGGCGAATGAGTATTTGGATGTTTACAGGGATATACTCAGATAACCTTTGTTAGTGTTTTCTTTTCTGCCCCGACCGCACAAAACTGTCATATAAACTACTGGCTTTTATTTTATTCTTTCTTTAAAATGCTTCAAGTATGGGGTTTTCACGTTATATTTTTCTCCGCAAGCAATTAAGTCATCAAGCATTTTTGCCATTTCTTCTGGAGAATGTTTCGTATGTCCGTCAAACATAATTGCTAGCGCTTCGTCAGAATACACCTTTTTCGCAATAGAAACGCTGATAAACAATGGTAAATAATACAATTTGTTTGCCTTTTCAGATTTCGGATTAATTCCTTCTTTGACACAAATCTCAAGTCCTTCTCGTATAGATTTTATCGTTTCTTTGATTATTCTCGAGTCACTCGCAAATGCCTTACCACCTCCGGCAGTTATTATTCCGGTCGATAAACCGGCAGCAATGGCATAATGAGTAATAAGCCAAACGTAAATTTGGTTCGTTATTGTTGGTTTAAGATTTGCGTCTTCCAATGCTTTGACAATTTTCAGTACACGAGGTGTAATTTCTCCGTTTAATTCGCCAAGTGGAGTATGAGAGTATTTTAAGCCTGAGATTGCACTGTAAATACTTTTGTCGTCTCGACCTCCTCCAACCATAAATGGAAAACCGAAAAAGTATTGTTCGGGAGAAAGATAGTTGGCTATTTCGTCAAAATCGTCTTTCCACACATTTTGAAAGAAAAGAATGTGCGCTTTTCCTGCTGACTTGCGTAATACAGGTAAAATTTCTTTCAAATGAAGGTTGTTGGTTGATACAATGATATATTCAAAGTCATTCTGTGAGGATAGTTCATCAATTACATTCGGTCGGAAAACTGTCTGCTTAATCTGTTTTTGTCCTCCTCTAAAGTCGGTACAATGTATTGCAATACCATTTTCTTCAATTTGTTGTTTTTTCTCTTTTCGTACCAAAACACTTACGTCGTGTCCAGCTTCTGAAAGTTGCCAACCGTAAGTGCACCCAACTATTCCTGCACCGTAAATTAATATCTTCATAATCACGTCGTTTTTTGTTTTTTACTATTACCCATACCACCTGATGCTATGGGAATTTGTCGGTATCCGTTGCACGGAATGTTCCATTTGCGGATGTAATTGCTATTTATTATTGATTTTGGTAATTCGTATCGCTGTAAATGGTTTTTGCGGAAGTTGAATTATGCAATTTCCGCTAAATTCACCATCGACGGGTGTAATTGTCATATCCCAACCATTGATAATTTCTACTTTGTATTTTGAGTTTTCCGGTAGCTTGACGATTTGAGCACGAGGTTGATCCATGTTGTAATAATTTAGAAAATATTCGTCCTTATAGCCAACAGCTGAATAGGGCATCCACCATTCATAATTAACCACAGGTGTTAAGTAGCCCGGTGCACTTTCAATTATTTTTTTTAAAAATTTAATTCTCTCCTGACTTTTGCCCCTGAGAACTCCCCCTTTTGACCACCACATTTCAGCATCTGATTTAGAACCCCATTTAACAGGATTTTCGGTAAGATATGTTTCTCCATGTCCAACAAAGCCGCCATTGGTAACACCGCGCCAAAATTTGTTTACCATATCTTCAGCCGTCAAATTTCCCCACGACCAATTAATATTTCCTTCGTAACGGCATTCATCGTAAATGATTGGTTTTTTAAATCTCAATCTCAGCTCTTTTGCCTTGTACGTATCTTCGTTCTGAATACTGGCATGTGTCAATAAAGGATTCGTGTGATTATACATTACCGAGCCATGGTGAATGCTACGAAGATGATTGTAAGGATCTTTTTCGGCAAACAGTTGAATATAATGATCCCAATCTTCCGTTTTCTTGTATTTCATAAAATCATATTCATTAGCCATACTCCACCATACATTTTTATAGGCGGCAAAGCGGGAAATTATATAATTTATATACAAATCATCGGTTTTTCTATCCATTTTTTGGAATCCCCAACGATCATAAGGATGAAAAACAATTAAATCGGCTTCAATACCAAGTGAATCCAATTGTGCTATCCTATTTTCAATATTTTGAAAATAGGCCGGGTTAAATCTTGTATAGTCCCAATCTGTTAATGCCTTTCCTTCAAAAGGATACAAGCCTGGTTCTTTTTTATTCCAATCGTAGTCTTTTGGAAAAATACACATGCGTATTTTGTTGAAATATCCATTTGAAAGGGTTTTCAATGTCAATTCGGCGAGACTATCTCCCTGATGTACCCATGCATAACAGGTTGTTCCAAAGGGATAATAGGCTTTATTATCAGAATATGCAAAATTGAAAGTATCTTTTACTACCACAGGACCGTGATTGTTTGCTGAATTAGTGATACATTCAAACCTGGCTTTCTTGTTTTGAAGTGATTTTAAATTACTGGTAGTGACATACGACCAGATACCAGTCTCTTGCGGCATAAAGCGGATTTTGTAAATACCATTTCCGTCATAAAAGCCCGAAACAGTTTTGACAGTTTTGCCATTTGAAAATTTAGCACTTAATTGTACATCAGTAAAAGGATTTGTTTTTGTAGTTCCTTTAAGTATAATCTCATAGATTCGCCATTTTTCAACTTTGTTTTGAGACGAAACACTTAAAAAAGATAAGAGTACTGTCAATAATAGTAATAATTTGCGCATAATTAAAATATTTAAATTTCAAAATTATATATTCAATTCAAAATGGTGTGTACTCAATTTCATACTTACATATAACGACCGAGCGTTTGTATTAGCGATAGTGCTTTTATTCTCCTTTATTGTCGTCAATGAGTTTCAGCATATTCGCATTGAATGACGAAAGACTTGTTTCAATTGCTTCAAAAAAATCCTTATCTGTATTTTCTACTTTTATAATTGCCTTTTGTAATGTTTCTCTGCCCGCATTTGTCAGTTGAATGGTTTTTGCTCTCGTATCCGTTTCGTGTTCTTGCCGTGTGATAAATTTCTTTTCTTCCAAAGTTCGCAATACTTTTGAAACCATCATTCTGTCAGCATTACTTTGATTGGCAATGTCCACTTGTGTTACAACATTGTTTTCTCTTGAAAGCCAACTTAAAGATGCTAACAGTACAAACTGAGTGTGTGTTAAATCCAAAGGATCTAAAGCTTTCTTTTGTTTTCTTTGCCATAACATGGTCAAATGCGCTAAAAGATAACCCGGACTGTCATTCGGGCTTTTAAAACTAAATTCTACTTCTTTTGTCATAGTTTTATTGAAGCATTTGCGTTGAAATTAAATCAAAATCGTGTTGGTTGATTTCAAAGTAACCAAACCGAAACGGATATCCCCAACTTTGCTTATTTTTAATGAAATATAAGTCGTTTATCAAAGGAAGAATGGAAATATCCTTGCTTTGATAGAACTCAATGTTTCGTCTTGATGGACAAAAATTTTCTGACATTTGAACCTGATATATACTGTCATCTTTTACTCTTCCTATTGCCGTAAATTTCTGACATAGTTCAGGTTTTCCAAGTGTTTGCTTTCCTGAATAATAGATAACAAAATCGTCTTTCCTCATTCGTTGTAATGGCGAAGCTTTACCGTGACAAGCCTGTGCTATTCCTTCTGCAACACCACTTCTCACATGGTCTTTGGAAGCCACTAATATCCAATATCTTTGTATACTCTTGTCCATCAGGATGAATGTTTACCTCGGTTCTAAAAATGTCAATTTGTAACCGTCAGGATCTTTTACATGAAGTGCTTTCCCAAATGGGGTTTCCATTACTGTTCCTAAAATAGCTACTCCGTTTTCTACAAAACGAGCTTGTAAATCCTCTATTTTTTCGTCTATTGCAAACCAAACCGATACACCGTTTCCTAACTCTTTATTGTCCAAATTTTCGAGTGGCTTGCGAATGGCAAAACTTGCATCACCTTTGCTAAACTTGAAAATAACTGCATCCGGATTTTTAATTTCAGCTAATTCAAACCCTAGCTTTTGAGTGTAAAATTCTTTGGAAATTTCTAAATCTCTTACTTGAAGAGAAGCAAATTCTAATCGTCTCATAATTTGTTGTTTTAAATTGTTTTCGCAAATATAATATACGCGACAACAATAAACAAGTTTTTTGACGAAAATACTTTTTTATTCGTCTATAACAACGTTTTCTTTGCTTCAGACTAATGACCAGGTCTATGGGCATTTGGCGTTTTTCGGCATCAAACCTGCCGGAATGCACAGCTTATCCCGTTTTGGCGAAATCAGCCAGCCAATGGACATAGGCGTGTTAGTACCAGTTATTTTTTGTTTTTCAATAATCTTTCAATTTGTTTTTTACCTTCTTCATTATCAGGATTTAGTTTTATTGATTTCTCGTAATTAATCAAAGCTAAATCATTTTGATTATTTTTCATATACGCATCAGCTAGTTCTTCATAAGCATTCCAGGATTCGGGTAATAATTTTATTTTAATAATATAGACTCTAATTGCTGCATTGTAGTTGCCTTTTCCCATCCAACTGCTACCTATTTCACTAACTTTATTGGAAAAAGTACGGATTAAGCTTAAATCTTTTGTAAAAAGAGTATTGATTACAAAATCGTATCGCAAAGAATCATTAAATATATCTTCATTTTTAAGTAAATCTAATTCATTACTGACAGCATTGTAATTTATCAGAAAATCCTGACCTTTTTTATTTTCAGGAAATAAATCGGGAACAATTAAACTGTGATTCTCTTTTAGCAATTCCTCATTCAAGTTGAAAACGACCACATGTGTGTAGTCTCTAAAAAAGTATAAATTAATTACTCCTTCTTTTAAATCATAAATTGTTGTGTACATTGTTCCAGCTCCCCAACCCCTTTCCTGATGCAAGGTATCCATAACTGAGGAACAAAAAGCAACCGAAATATTCTTATTATTTTCAAGATATTTGCGCCCTTTTTGATAGTAAGAAAGAGGAACATCGCACTCATTTTTTACTTGTGAAGGATAAAAATTAGAAACGAGATAATGCTCTTTATTTCCAACGATAAGTGAATCTCCTTCGGCTACCAAATACTTACCCGTTTTGTCAACGAAAAAAAACATTGATGTTTCAAGGCCCGACAAATTAAATTTACTCAAATAAGTCTTCACTTCATCAACTGTTGCACATTTTCGCATTATATCTTTCAAGAAGTCATTGGAAAGCGGTTTTTTACCTATAGTATCACCAATTGCTTTATAATCCTCAGCAAAACCATCAAATACAAGACCTGCCTGGTTTATTCCTCCCTGAGGCCAGAAATTGTCAAATCCAACATAAAATGCTCCGTATTCGCATTTTTTACCTTTTTCAAACCAAATTCTGTCATTCGGATTCCAATAGTCTTCGTTATTACCCACCATTGTTTTCCCTTGCATGGTTATTTTAAACATACTGCAAGCATAAAATTTTGGTATAATGAAAAATCCAAAAATAATAATTGTAATAATTGTTGTGGTCAACTTACTTTTTATCATGGTATTTTGTCTTTTATGATTGCTGCTAAATGCACAGCTTGTCCCGACTTATCGGGATCAGCCAGCCAATGAACGTAGAGCGTTTGTTAGGTGCTGGCTATTTCTTTTTTTGTTTTCTTTAGTCCATAAATTATAAATCCTATCCCTAAAATAATAAATGGAATACTCAATAATTGTCCCATATTTAATGTCATAGCATCTTCAAATCCGACTTGGTTCTCCTTTACAAATTCAATTATAAATCTAGCTGTAACAAATAAAACAGTTGCAAGCCCAAAGAAGAATCCGTTTTTAAGTCTATATCTCAATTTCTTGTAAAGAATCATCATAATCGCAAAAATGGTGAAATAAAAGATCGCCTCGTACAATTGGGCTGGGTGTCTCGGTACGTTATCTACTCGCTCAAAAATTACACCCCAAGGTTGTATAGTCGGAATACCGATAATTTCAGAATTCATAAAGTTTCCAAGTCTGATAAATCCAAATCCCAATCCAGCAACAACCGCAATTAAATCAATAATGTCAATCATTGATTGTTTAGTCTTTCGAGAATAGAAATATAAGGCAATCAGTAATCCTAGTACACCACCATGACTTGCCAATCCTTGATATCCAATAAACTTTATCCCACCTTCAGGAGGAAAGGAAATTGGAAGAATCATCTCCAAAGGATGTGATAAATAGTAAGAAGGCTCATAAAATAAGCAATGACCTAATCTCGCACCAACCAATATTCCAATTATTCCATAAATTGTCAGTTTGTCTAAATTTGCAAGAGGAATATCTTCTGTCTTAAATATCCATGTTAGGATATAAACACAGAGGACCAGTCCGCTAACAAATAAAACACCATAATATCTTAGTGAAATCCCAAAAAGATTAATAATCTCAGGGTCTATATTCCAATTAATATAATCTATTGTCATAATCATTCTATGTCTTTTTTCTTTTTTTTAGCTTGCACCTAACAACCTAGGCTATGGGCATTTGGCGGTATCCGTTGCACTGAATGTTCCATTTGCGGGATCAGCTAGCCAATGAACATCTGTGTGTGTTAGGGGCATGGCCGTTGTTGTTATTAATTTGTTCGTTGTTTCTTTTTCTACTGTCTCTGTTTCCTTTTCTACGGTGTATATTTCCTTTTCTATTGTTAGCTTACTTACCACGCGTTACAATTCGCGCGGAAGCGAGGTTTTTAATTCTGAGGATAAAACCTCATTTGTTCGAAAACGATATTTTTATCTTTTCGCAGGCGGTCAATTAATTGTTTCAGGTCACTTTCTTCCCAACGTCGTTGAAACATTTCATCGTGCAACAGGATAACGATATTGTTTTTCGTGAATGTTTTACCCGAATTCAGCTGTTGCATAATCAGTTGGTACATTTCATCAACGCTTTGTACCGGAGTACCGTCTTCTGCATGATGCTGCCACTCTACATCCCAACCAAAAACCTTAAATCCTCTTGCAGCCAAACTATCGGCAGTAGCCACCGCATTAGTTTCACAATCATCTTGTTTCTTGTTATTAAAACGCCATGTATTGCAAGCCGGCATGCGTATGATTTTAAACTGAATTTTCAGAAATTTCTGATTCTTCAAAAAATCCTCGGTTGCTTTATGCGGATTGCCGTAGAACACATTATATTGATCGTTGCCATGTGTAAAACTATGATTGTACTCCTCGATATACGGATTATCTTCGTAGTACTTATAATAGGTATCCATTTCCCTGTCGCCAACTATTTCCGAGCCAATCAGAAACACACTAATTTTTATCTTCTCTACCAAAATAATACTATCAATATTTTGACTACCGTTCAAAGGTCCGTCATCAAAAGTCAGATACACATATTGCTTCTGAGGAAGAGCGGTCTCTTTCGGCTTGTCAATTTTACAGGACTGACAAATGAC
>Ga0302215_10000595_pt1 | contig 26557 bp, 25 predicted proteins | sample II_Fen_N3_1_FD_194580 | JGI IMG/M metagenome (GOLD analysis project Ga0302215, IMG submission 194580) | Peat permafrost microbial communities from Stordalen Mire near Abisko, Sweden - II_Fen_N3_1 | ecosystem: Environmental > Terrestrial > Soil > Wetlands > Permafrost | place: Sweden: Abisko... | reverse complement strand
TCATGTTGTTGGATTTAATGGGAATAGTTGAGCAACATTACTTATAAAGCTTTAGTATTAAAATACTTAATATAAGTTTCCAATTGAACTTAAAAATGCATTCTAATTCCGGCCCGGAATATTGAATAAGAAAAGAATATTGATCTGAGTTTTCAACAACATTCAACTATGGCAATATAAATAATCAAGCACCTGATTTGTATGAAAAAAAAACATTTTACCGTCTTAATCTGCATCTTAGTAATGACAACAGCCCTGACATCCTGTAAACAGGAAAAGAATTCCGCAAAAAATGGTGACGCCCTCGCTGCCCATATTGATTCAACAGCAAAAGCAGGGCATGATTTTTTCCAGTACGCCAATGGCAACTGGTTTAAACAAAACCCTATTCCGCCCAGCGAACAAAGCAACGGGATCTTTCAACTGATTCAGGATACCATTAATGCCCAGATACGCAAAATATGCGAATCGTCGGCAGCTATCAAAAACGTGGAAATAGGAAGCAATAAACAGAAGATTGGCGATTTCTTCTTTTCGGGAATGGACAGCACCCGGTTGAATAAGAAAGGAATCAGCGACCTGAAAAAAGATTTTACAGCCATAGATCAGATAAATGATTTGAAAGGGATTATCCGGGAAGCAGCTTATATCCATACCGTCTCGTCTTCCCCACTGCTCGGTTTTTATATTGCCCAGGATGACAAGAACAGCAGCAAATACCAGGTATTTATCTGTCAGGGCGGATTAAGCCTACCCGACCGCAACTTTTATTTCGATACGGATGCGAGAGCAAAAACCATACGCGAAAAGTTTGTTGTACACCTGGGCAATATGTTTAAAATTATGGGATACGATGAATCGAAAGCGAAACAGGCTGCTTTGAAGTTGATGGAAATGGAAACCTCCCTGGCTAAAACATCCCGTAAGCGCGAAGACACCCGTGATCCGTTAAAGAACTACCATAAAATGACATCCGCAGCATTGGGTGCATTAACACCCAATCTTGACTGGAAGATTTTTATGAATGGTGCTGGGCTCGAAAAGGTGGATAGTGTCGTTGTAGGACAACCTGAGTTTATGACTGCACTTAACGGGTATCTGAAGAAATATACCATTGAGGACTGGAAGATTTACCTGAAATACCACCTGTTGAATGGACTGGCTGCCTATATGGACAACAAGACCTTTCTGGAGGACTTTAGCTTTTATAATGCCACATTACGTGGCGTAAAGGAACCTAAACTGAGATGGAAACGTGTTGTGGAGCAAACCGACGGATCACTGGGTGAACTGATCGGCCAGGTATACGTAACTGAATACCTGCCCAAAGGAACGAAAGAAAAGTTGGTGGAAATAGGAAATGCTATCAAAACAGTTTTTGCTGAACGGATCAAAGCTCTCGACTGGATGAGTGCACCTACAAAAGAAAAAGCATTGAAAAAACTACAGTCAGTGATTATGAAAGTGGGGTATCCTGATAAATGGAAAGATCTAAGTAATATGAAGATTAGCCGCAATTCGTATGTGAAAAATGTTATGGATGCCAATCAATGGGAATTCGGGTACATGATAAAGAAATATGGCAAGCCGGTGGACCGCACTGAATGGGATATGCAACCCCAGACCTACAACGCGTACTACAATCCTTCTAATAATGAGATCGTCATCCCTGGCTGCAATATCCTAGTTCCCGGTTATGAAGGAAAGATGGCGGATGATGCCATCCTTTATTCTATAATAGGTGGAACTTTCGGGCATGAAATAACACATGGCTTTGATGACCAGGGTTGTAAATATAACGAATTGGGCAACCTGGACAATTGGTGGACAAGTGATGATAGCAAGAAGTTCAACAAAAAAACAAAAATGATTGTGAAGCAATTCAACGATTATGTGGCTGTTGACAACCTTCATATCAATGGTGAACTGACACAGGGAGAAAATATTGCCGATCTGGGAGGAGTGATCATGGGATTCGAAGCATTTAAAAAGACAAAACAATATAAGGATAACGAACTGATTGCAGGATTGAATCCCGCACAGCGATTCTTCCTGGGTTATTCATTGGGCTGGATGCTCAACATGCGTCCGGAAGCTATGGCAAACCAGATAAAGAGCAACGAACATTCCCCTGCAAAATGGAGGGTTCTGGGTCCTTTGTCAAATATGCCTGAGTTCTATTCAACTTTCGGAGTTAAACAGGGCGACAGCATGTGGCGCCCCGACAGTCTAAGGGTGAAGATCTGGTAATTAATTGTTTGGTAATCATTTAAATTATCGTTACTTCTTGGAACATGGTCCTGTGTTGCCCTGAAATAATGAAAGGACTTTTACAAAACAGAATCCCCTCTTCTTTTATGGTTTCTAGTAAACCGGAAAGAAAGAGGGTTTCTTCATTTCGTTATCAGGAATAACCATCCCTGTGCCTGCAATTGATTTATAGTCCGAAATCAACCATTATTTTTCTCTACATATTTCATATAAAGCACCATCGTATGATTTTGCAAGAATCACTTTAAATCCTTTTTTCTCAAGCTCGTCTCCTGTTGCACTGCAAACTTTATATCCATTCGGTGCTCGAAACACATTGTACATTGAAGTGGGGTCAAGGCATTTTACTGTGATTGTGTTTTGTTCAATGTGAGAGTCTTGCCTGAAGACACCTACTATTCCACCTGAATGGCTTTCTGAATTAATCCGCTGAAAACCATCCCAAAAACCTTCAGCAGGCTCACCAAATCCGGATAAATCCTGTCTGAAAGACATAAAGTTATGCTTGTTTTGAATTTTCTGAAGCCAGTCCGACCATATTCTTACTTGAGCTCTTTGATGTATGGACAACAATCGTGGATCACCAAGCATAATTGGCAATGAACCGGCCAGTGACTTGATAGACAATTCAATATTGGGATCATCAACTGACTGGTTACCTATGACCATGGCCGTTGCAGGTATAACAGGACTACGCCACCAACTCATTTGCCTGACCCTCATTGCTCCTAAAGGTGCTTTCTCTGTAAAATTCGACAACCAGTTTCCTTCAGCATGTTTGCACATATCGAGGTCAATAAGTTGTAATTCTCCCATGGTTTCGAATGTACAATCGATGAATAATTCCGGCGCTTCCTTGTGTAAATCATCGAAAAGCTGCCAGGTACCCTGGTACATTTCCAGAAGCGATTCATTGCGGTCTTTGTGCATTTGATGATTTAAAGCATGGCAACCGGATCGGGTTTTATCAGTTGTATATGCTCCTGTAACGACAGCGAAATCCCCTTTAATATATTCAAGCCCATATTCCTTGATCATATCCAGAATAACTCCCTTTATATGATCACGCCAACCTGTAGTCATACACATTGAATAGGTTTCTGAGGAATAAATTTTATCATTGTCTAAATGAAGATTTATCGGGGAGCCATCAGCCTTACGGGTTAACCATTCAGGATGCATTTTATAAACATTGCTTTTCGATTCAGCGGCAGCAAGGCTTATCCATACGCCCGGTTTCATACCTTTCAATTTGATATAATCGAACACCGGCTTAAGTCCATTCGGGAATTTTTGTTTATTAACACCCCAATCGCCATATGAATCCTGCCAGCCGTCATCAAGAACAAACTCTTTAAAACCGCATTCGGCAGCTGCATCCACAAGTTCATAAATAAGTTTCTCGTTAATTTTACTATTGAAGGGCTCCCATGTATTGTACACAAAAACCGGTTTTTCTTTTATCTTACTCAACCGTATTCCTAAATTATTACGAATAAAGTCATTAACAGGTCCATTAAGTACAGCCCCAGGGTCATCAGAATCAGCATAGATTCCGGTGAAAACCCAGGTACTTTCCCAGGATTCTCCCGGCTTGATCCATTTTCTAAAACCGAATTTCTGTTTGGGTTCGGTAAGCCCTATGGTAAGGAGGTTGGATTTAAAGAAAGCGGTCGTGCGCTTCATTACTCCTGGAGCTTCATTTCCAAGAACCATACCCCGGTGATGATCAACCTCATGAATTACCACTATGGGATCATAGCAGTTTCCTTCAAATCTTCCAAGTGATTTATGACGAGCATAATCGTTCATAACCCAACAATTTGTGCCGGTATCTGAATAAAGAAACCTCAGATATTCGATATCAAGGGCTTCCAGCTTTAACTCTTTAACCCCTGTATTCATAAAAGATATTTTCTTTCGGATTATGGGTATGCCGGGATATAAAAGATAGGTTATACTTATTTCTAAATCAGGGTTACTCCGTCCTAAAACTACAACAGCTCCTGCACCCTTATTTTCAGCTGTAATAGCTTCAACCGATATAAGATTCCAGTTATCTATACCTGATAATGGTTTTCCATCTATATCGAAATGAAATTCCTCTGAACCTTGTTTGAGAAACTCTTCAGCTGAATTTTTCAATCTAAAACTGGTTGAAGTGATTCCTTGATTATTGGTGCTTAATTGTACCACTCGTTTTATTATACCATTATCTAAAGTCAGTGTTTTTTTGTCCCAGGTTGCAAAAGGTTGCGAATTGAGAGAAATCACAGAAAACACACATATAAAGCATACGAAAGGTATTTTGTATTTCATTATTGACTGTTTTATATACTTCCATTTTAAAAAAGCTTAATCATTTCTGGAAAATCGATGTTGAATACCAGCCAGGAAAGAAAAGCAAACACCCGTGACACAGGTCAGACTACAATTCTTTGTATTTTAATCTGTCCATAAGACTTCTTCCTTGTTTCCTCAGGTAGTAAAGCCTTTCTTAATGATTTGGTCTGGCAATTGTTCTTTATACCATTCCCGATAAGCCTCTGTTTAATTCACCGGAAGTTTCTCAGCCTTCAAAGTATGCAGGCTTACTCCAAATGCCGGGCTTGTTCTGAAAGTCTTCCCGTTTATGCATTTCAGCAATATTCATATCCGCCCCATGAATACAGATAACAATTTTCTTAATAGCAGATTGTTGAAAGTAGTAAGAGTAAATAATCCGGAAAAAGTACTCACAGCAAAAGATAGTAGATGTGTATCCGAGGCGGAATGTTCTCATTTTGCCTGATAAATTGGTGAAAATGAAAAAAAAGATGGTACATTAACAACAAACCTGTATATTTGTAAAGCTTAAAATAATACACAGATCGCTACCCTTAAAATTCAACTATGCAAGTCGAATCAGATTTCATAAAAAATAATACCCCACGAATTTCTATTGAATTAAGACGTTTTATTTTTGCATTGGCTGAGGATATCATACGTTACTCAGGAAGTTTCGAAAAAAGGAAAAAGAGGTTGAAAGTCCGTTGTGAACGTGAAAAGGTGGATTATAACATACTGGAATATAACCTCAACCTGTTTTTTGAATTGATTGACGACTATTGTAAATCAAACGATCCAGTACTATATCGTTTCCTGAAATTACAGGCCGGGTTTTGTTTTATCAATGTACCGGACTTCGCGAAATTACTGATCCCCACAACCGGACAGGTCATCGATGATAGCCAGTCTTCAAACGTAAATAAAAACAAGCCATCTGATTCCATCTCTTCGAACATACACAGTGGCATTGTGGGTGGTCATTTATTCGGATTAGAGTGAAAGAGATATTATGAAACATACCTCCTATGCCGCCTTCCACGTTTTATGGACAAAACCCTACCTGGCAAATGGCAAGAGTTTCAATATGAATGATGCAGAAATACTCACTATGGTACTCTCAGCATTGATGTGGCAAAAGTACAACGGGACCATAAAACTTTATACCGACAACCGGGGCTATGAATTTATCAGTGAACATGGTTTACTTTCATTATGGGATAAGGGTATTGATACGGAAGTTCTTGAAAACAATATGTATCCAATTGATCCGGAGATATTCTGGGCTGCTGGTAAGTTGATGGCACTGGAGACACAAACAGGACCGTGTGTTATGCTTGATACGGACCTTGTCGTTGTACGTTCTATCCATAAACAGCTGGAACAAGCCGTCATTACTGCTTTACACGCTGAGATCCTAGAACCGGACGTGTACCTGCATCCTTCCTTATTAAAACAACCCGTTGATTTCAAATTCCCGGACTATTATAACTGGGCCGCATCTCCTTCGAATACTGCATTTCTGTACATGAGGGATGAATCATTCAAAAAATTCTACGTGAACGAATCGAAGAAATTCATGTTTAATAATTCAGAGAGGCCCAAAGAGTTAGTCTCCCAAATGGTTTTCGCTGAACAACGAATGCTCTCTATTTGTGCTGATCATATGGGATTTCCGGTAACTCATCTGATATCAGATCCATTTTCATTATCGAACCGGGATGTTATCCATCTTTGGGGGTTCAAAAGCCAACTACGGGAAAACAGAAAAATACAAACTATTTATGTGAAGCAATTATTGAATACCGTTGGAAAAGAATTTTCAACGAATGCCATTTTACAGGATTTTCTGGAAAGCCACTTTCAGAATCAAATAAGCCACCTTATACCGGTTCCTGATATCATATCACAAGACATTGCATTTTAACACTAAGAAAACTATTATTAGTTTATCTTACAGATACTTTCTGCATAAAGGTTGTTATACGAATGAAGATTGTGTTATTCAACACCCGATGAATAATTCATCAAACTCACTAATAACCAGAAGCATGAATAAACAAAACTGGACTCTCGATGACATACCAGATTTAACAGGAAAGACAATTATAGTTACCGGAGCTAATGCCGGTTTGGGATATGAATCGGTAAAAGCCTTTGCCCAAAACGGAGCCAATGTTGTGATGGCATGCCGTTCAGTAGAAAAAGGGGAAATTGCCCGCAAACAAATAGTCCGGCTCTACCCATCATCCATCATTCAGGTCATGCCACTTGACCTGGCGGATTTGAAATCAATTCACCGGTTTGCAACTACTTTCAGAGAAAGCCATGCACATTTAGATGTACTACTAAACAATGCAGCGGTTATGATAAAGCCTTATAGCCTGACTAAAGATGGTTTCGAAAGCCAGATGGGAACAAACCATTTAGGACATTTTGCCCTCACGGGTGTATTGTTGGATGTGCTAAAAAAATCACCGGGTGCACGGGTGGTCAATGTCAGCAGCCTGAGCCACAAACAGGGATTGATGGATTTCGATAACCTGCTTTTCGAAAATGGCAAAGACTTTACACCCATGAAAGCCTATGGACGGTCAAAACTTGCCAATCTGTTGTTTACTTTTGAACTACAACGTTTTTTTGAGTCAAAAGGAATTAACTGCCTGTCCATTGCAGCACATCCGGGTATAGCAAACACGAATAATCCGGGCAAAATGGAAAGGAATCTGCTCATGAAAGTTTATAAGATTTCATTTTCGTATATCATTCAACCATCAGCTATGGGAGCATTGCCGCAGATTCGCGCTTCTGTTGATCTTAATGTAAAGTCAGGAGACATATACGGTCCCGGCGGTGTGCTCGAATTATCCGGCCATCCTGTTCTGGTTCAATCGAAACGAACAGCACTTGATATTGAAAATGCACAGCGACTTTGGAAAGTTTCCGAAAAACTTACTTCTGTTACTTTTCAATAATCACCTATTTTCCCTTCTTTATCATTCCAAACAACCTGATTCTTAATTGCTGCTTATATGGCAATGCCATTCAAATCGTATAAATAAGAAGCATTATTGATCTGAATAAAGTAATTTATTTAAACAGTTGAAATGAAGTTAATTCCATGCTGGACTATCTAAATTTATATAAAGTTACCCCTTAAATTTAAGTTCGATAAACATTTAGAGAAACTACTATGTTTACTTTTCACGAATTGAATAAATATCATCTATTTTTAGAATATCAAAAAATATGGTATCCCGCAACCATTTAAAAATACGGGGGCGAAATCGAAAAGCCTTATGAGTAGATAGAAACTAAAAAGTTACGATATGAAAACAATTAACATGATTTCCAGGTCGCTCTTAGTAGGATTGATCCTGATCCTGAGCACAGGCTTATACGCACAGGATCCAATGAAAGTGGCCAGCAACGTTTATAAGAAAGTTGTTCTTGACAATGAAAAAGTACGGGTAATTCAGGTAGAATTTGCTCCAGGCGAGGTTGCCCCCTGGCATAATCATCCAAACCATGTAGCTTATGTACTTCAGGGTGGTAAGTTGGAAATTACAGACAAAGGGAAAGAAGCAATGGTGATGGATTTAAATGATGGCGATGCCATGTATCTCCCTGCTGTAACCCATATGGCAAAAAACGTAGGTACAACTACCATTAAAATACTGGTAACTGAAATTAAACCTGCTCATAAAATGTAAACGGTAAAACCATAAAAAAAAACAAATTTCCCAACGATGTAACAGGGCATAATGAGATGGAAATTTCATTTAATTCACTTAAGCAACCTCATTGTCAGGTTGCTTTTTTTATTGAATCAAACCTGTTCGAGAAATTGAAATGGATGATTGTAATACGTAATAGCTTACTTACAAGTCGATATGAAATAAAAACATATCGGTAATTTATAGTTCATGTGAATTATAAATTTTATAAAGCTTTATTTCCAGAACAAAAGTTAACGCAGAATGTTATACTTTTTTTAATGGAATGCAAAAATTAATAAATTCAGGGACAGCAACACTGTTTTTGAATAATATATATAAATATCATTTGGAGACCAGAAACCATTATCTAAACGGGGCATTTCCGAAAAGCCAGAAGAGTAGGAGAATTATTATACTTACAACATGAAGACAAAAATATTATTTATTAGCGTTCTTGCAATATTACTAGTTGGTTGTAAAAATGAAGTTGTCAATCTTCCGAATGAAATTGTTCTTTCGGGACTTAGTTTTTCTCCAAACACCTTGACTGTTCCAACCGGCACTACTGTTACCTGGTTTAATAATGAAGCTGTCACTCATACGATCACAAGCGATTCAGCCTTGTTTGACAGCGGCAACATAACCAAAGGGAAAGCATATTACCATACATTTAATACCGTAGGGACATTTGCCTATCATTGTAAATATCATTCGGGCATGACCGGAAAAATCGTTGTATCCGGTACGATTCCAAATCAGGTAAATATAGAAGGATTTGCTTTTAGTCCTTCGACATTAACTATAAAGGTTGGTGCCAGTGTTACCTGGACAAACAAGGATGCTGCCACGCATACAGCGACCAGTACAGCTTCGGCGTTCGACAGCGGGGATATAACACAGAATAAATCATTCACATATACATTTACTACCGCAGGAACATTCCCTTATATTTGCCTTTATCACACACATATGACCGGAACCATTATAGTACAACCTTAAATATACAAAGACAAAATAAAACCATCTTTAGATATACCGGACGTAACATCTCAATAAAAAGGAGAACCAATTGGTTCTCCTTTTTATTGAATAGAATCACTGATACAATATTCTTACACGATTCAGGTTTAATACCGCCAGAATGATTGCAATTTAATCAGGATCAAAATTATTTGTTAATTCACAATAACTTTTGCAATCATAGATGGATGAATTGTACAATGGTAATTAAATGTTCCGGCTGTCATAAACATATAACTGAATACACCGTTTGCATTAACATTTTTACTGTCGAATAATCCGGTATCACTGGTAACAGTATGGGCAATACCATCCTTATTGGTCCATTTTACAGTTGTTCCGACAGCTACCGTCAATGTTGCAGGTGAAAACGCCATTCCCTGAATAAAAACTTCATTGTTTGGAGGTGCACTGTTACTGGAACAACTGCTGTTGAAAAAAATGAAAAGACCCACTAAAGATAAAACTAATAGTCCTCGATTCTCAGATTGTTTATTTAATGTTTTCATTTAATTGATTTTTAAATTATTGTAATTACTTAAGTGAATTCTGTCTATAATAATCAATATTCTCTTAGATAATAAAATTAAAAAAGTGAATTTTAATGCTTGCTTAATAGCATCTGGAATAAATAGATCTACCAGTCCTTCCATGCTCCTATAATTCAGGACTATCAAACATTATCATTCTTAATATCCGGGAGGAGCCACATAGGCAGTTACAACAACCGTTGCTTTCATAGTTGGATGAATTGTACAATGATACCTAAAAGTGCCGACAGTATTAAAGGTATAACTATAAACACCATTTATGGCAATATTACCGCTATCAAATAGTGTTGAGTCACTTGTTACAGTGTGAACCATGGCATCTTTATTTGTCCATTTTACAACTGTGCCTGCTGTAACATTTAGCGTGGAAGGCGAAAAGGCCATTCCCTGAATAAGAACTTCATTTGCACCCTGGGTACCTGTGGTGTTATTCGAAGTGTTCGTGTACGTTGGATTATTCGAATTCATACAACTGTTTAATGATATGAATAAGAACAAAAAGGCAGGTGCTATAAGTATCCTTACTCCTGCATGCTGAGTTATCTTTTTCATAATTGTAATTATTGTAATTCTAAAACAATTACCAATAAATTAAGTTTAATAAAACAAACATTTTTAAATTGAGCACAACAAATAATGGGTATTTAAAAATCATCTAAAAAAGGAACTTCTTAATTAAGAATTATGCCGATTAAAAATTAGTACCTATAACTTGTGAAATAATATAATTTTATTTTGTATAAAAATAAGAAAATAAAAAGCCTAAAGAAATCTAATAAGTAATCCGGTTAATATTCTCTGATGTACATTCCAGAGAATAGAAAAGCAGCAATATAAAAAATCATTGAACTTATTGTTTATTTTTTTGTTTAAAATTAAATAATGAACTAATATTAACTTGAAAAAAAGGTGTTATGAAAAAAATTTTACTGGCTTTACTGGTTTCCACGTTCTTTATGAATAGTTTTGGAACAACCTTCAACATTACAAATGTTGGAACAACCTTTTCTCCTGCAACAATTACCATTACTCAAAATGACAACATTACTTTTACATTAGCAAGTGCTCATGATGCTGTTGAGGTGAGCAAGGCTACATGGGATGCCAATGGAAACACTCCGATTATTGGTTTTCAGCTTCCGTTTGGCGGTGGAACTGTATTAGGATCAAGCTTATCCGTGGGAGTACATTATTTTGTATGTGAACCCCACGCAGCCTTTGGCATGAAGGGTTCAATTACTGTACAAGGGACTTTGGCAGCACCTTATATCAAAACTCAGAATGACATGATGATTTATCCCAGTCCTGCGAAAGACCATATAACCGTTCAACTCAATACTTCGACATCAACTCCTGTCGAAATCAAGCTTTTCAATCTACAGGGGAGGCTGGTGGATGTTCTGTTCCCGAAGACAAATTTTTCAGGATTATTACTCCGTACATTTTCGTTGAATAAAGTTACCGGAGCGGGTATCTATTTTGTACAGATTACCACAGGTGAGGATTCGGCCTATAAAAAAATTGTAATCCTGTAATCAATACGAATAATATTTAGTATAAAAAGAACGTATAAAATAGAGAAAGATTTAATCGGGTCTTTCTCTATCATTATTACCATAAAGCTGAAGCATTCTGCTTTTTTAATTAAGATATCAATCTTATTAAGTTCCAAATCATTAACAATAAAAACTATCTACTTATGAGGTACCTTATTACATTTCTGTCGATTCTTTGTGTGAGTTTATTTTCTACTGTTGCAGTAGCCGAACAGGCTAATGTTCATTCAAGACCTGACAGCATTGCTTCAAAGGAGGTCAACTATACAGAAGATACGTTTTTATCAACACGCGTAATTAACGGGCAATCAACCGACGGAATTACACAAGGAAGACTTGATTTTAGAATTGAACATCGTTTTGATTTATTAAAAAGCGGATATGCTGAATTTTATGGTTTAGATCATGCATTTACTTTTTTTGGCCTTGAATATGGTATTAAAGACTGGATCATGGTTGGCATTAATCGAACATCCTTAACACAGGCAGTTACCGGTTTTACAAAAATAAGTTTTCTAAGGCAATGCACCGGTTCAAAAAACCTGCCGGTATCGGTTTCAGTTTTTTTAGGAACCAGTTATTCAGGACAGTCATTTGATAATTCAGCGAATACGGTTGATTTTTTCTCACAAATGAGTTATACAAGCCAACTGCTTATTGCACGAAAATTCAGTGATAATTTTTCTGCGCAATTATCTCCGGTTTGGATACACCGCAATAAAATAAACAGTATTACCAATAAAAATGATATATTTGCTGCAGGTATATCTGCCAGGTACAAATTGAATCCTACATTATCATTTAGTGGTGAATATTACCCGGTCATTAATCCTTCCGTTTACTTTAAAAACAACAACTCAAATGCTTTGTCATTTAGTTTTGATATTCAAACTGCCGGTCATGTCTTTCAAATTATTCTATCAAACTCGACTGATATGATTGAAAAGACTTTCATTGGTGAAACTACAGGAGACTGGCTAAAAGGGGACATACATTTAGGGTTTAACATCCTGCGTAAATTTGATTTATAATAAAAAACAGGTTACTATTCAAGCTATCCTATCACTGCACTTTGCAGGCTATCAGAGAATATTAATAAAAAAGGAAGGAACAATGTTCCTTCCTTTTTTATTAGATTCCAGTTGATATTTTACTTATGCGGTGCAGCAGGAATAGCATTAATAAATACTTTCCAGATATTCAATGTAGCTGGTACGCTGACTCCTTTTGTGTTGCCCCTGAATTTACCGGCAGTATCCTGATCAGCGCCAAAATAATAAATAGGCCACCCTTTGTATGTCAGTTGCTTTTGACCATAAACGGTAATGCTGTCAAATAATGTCTTATCCAGCGTGGAAGGAATGACCACCTTGGAAGTCGTATAAATTGGCCAGGTACCATTATTCGAAAAATCAGCCTTGGTATACTTGTTTATCTGTGCACTGTCTTTAGCAAATGCATACAATGTCCGACCCTGTAAATCGGTAAAGTAAACAGTTTTACCTGTCCCCAACGAGGTAACATCGGTAGCCGAAACAACATAATTGTTTGCGTCAATGCCAACAAGTTGATAATTGGCCAGCATGATGGTATAGTCCGGTTTTGCAACAAACCATATACCCCCGGTACCATTTCCACTTGTCTGACCTGATGCTTCCTGAACGCCAGCCGGTGCATATGTGTACAAAGGCCAGCCTTTATACGTCAATTGGCTCCCTGTAGGTGTCGTGATTGTAGCAAAATCTGCTAAAGCTAGTCCTGCACCCAATTGTGTCTGAGTTAAACCGGTAACATTAAAGATCGGCCAATTAGCAGTACAACCTCCGGTACAATTATTCGCTCCATTCGCATCATTCGAAAAGAAATACAATGCATATCCGTTCTTATCTGTCAAATAACTCCCAAGAGTTGCCGAATTAGACAGGTTTACCAAATAAGAAGTCGTTGTGGGTCCATTGGAAGTTGTACATTGTGTAAACAACATCCCTCCTGCAAACAATAAAATAAACATCGGTAAATAAAATATCCTTTTCATAATCTTTAATTTTAAAATGTTTAAACTACAATTTTGTACCATTTACAACATAATTATATTTAAAATGTTTTGAATAATTATTTAAATTACAGATAGTGGGGGAAATAATTAAACAACCTTAAAAACAATTGCATATGGAATTGCTTTTAAGGTTGTCTAACTCCTGCCAGAGTTTTTTTCTTTTCACTTTATAACCCAACAGGAACTATCAGTTTAAAGCTTATATTTCTGCCCATATTGAATACTCCCATCCTTCCTGTTAAATTATTAACGGGTGCATATTTCAACCGGCTCAGGTGACTTTGGTAGGCAATATCGCCCAGGTTAGTGCCATTTATATACAATGAAAACAGCTTATGCTTATTACTTACGATATCAGTACCAATTGCAGCATTGATGAGTGTGTAGGCATCCGTTACTGTTTCCGTGTTATATGCCGAATAAATCTTATCCTGTTTGAATTCATGTTCAATTCCGAATGAAATATACGTGTTCCTGAATAATTTTCCTTTATCATTCAGGTCAGCTCTTAGTTCTGAAATCCATTTAGGTGCAGGGGTAAAAGGCAGATATCGGGTTGAATCAGACTGGTTCAGTAGTTGGGAATAGACATACGAAAGGCTGTTTTCGAAATGCAACCAATCCAATGGATGCGGATGAATATCAATGTACGCTTCCCCTCCGGCCATTTGTACATTTCCTGCATCAAATCTGAATGCGGGATAACCGTTTTGAATAGAATCACCTCCCATCATGCTGCTGAGCTTATGCGAATAAATATAATTGCTGATAGTATTGGCAAATAAATTCAGTCTGGCACTCACATGTTCGGTGTTGTAGCCCAATTCATAATCCAGTTGCAGACTGTTTTCAGGCTTCAATGCCGGGTTTCCGATCTCATACCGTATAGTCCCCTCGTGCACACCGTTGGAACTGAGTTCATCTATATTCGGGGAACGGAATCCACGTGAAAGGTTTAATTTCGTCAACCAGTCTTCACTTACCTGCCAACTGGCACCAATACTACCGCTTATTCCTCCGAAATTAGTTGAGAATGCAGCAAACCGTTTGCTTGCCGACGGGTCACTGGCACTCGTTTTTAATCCTGCGGCATTCAGGTATAAGGCATCACCGGTTTCCGAACGATTATCTATGCGTACCCCACCACTGATATCCAGGCTGCCTATTGTTTTTTTAGCAACAATAAACGCACCGGCATCAAATAACCTGTATTCAGGCACCAGAAATTCAATCCCTTTATTTAATGATTGTTGTGCCATACCATTCACTCCCGCTGAAATAACATATCCTTTTAATTCGGGCAACTGGTAATGGACATCGTAGTTGACTGTATGAAGCTGGAAATATAACCCGTACTGATTTGGATTCAGCACATCGGCAAACTCCTGACGTCTGTTTTGCTGGTACCCTACAGTAGCTTTCAGGCTGCCCTCCCCGATCAGGATATTATTATTCCAAACCGCCTTGTAATGGCTCACTTGCTGATATGGAACGGAATGATTGTATGATGTATAATCACCCCGGGTAGCATTTGTTTCACCAGCCGTACTATCGTTTAAGGCAATAGGCTTTGTAAACTGTCCGGTAATGCTGTTCCGGTTTCCTTCAATAATACCCGGTGTAAGATGATAATAGCTTATCGAAAAATGGGAAAATCCCCACCAATTGCTGATGCCAAATAACCCGGAAACAGCATTCTCACTGAACCCTGAATTATACACATATCCATCATACCGGTTTTGGTAGGCATGAGCCTGTTTTTCACTATAACGGACATCCCATACAAACGCTCTTTTATGCCCCGCAAAGTCGAGCGAATAACCCATCAGGCCGTTATTTGTCTGATAGTTTGCCAGGAAATTGACCAGCATCTTTCCTTGCGGGAGTATAGGTGCTGTAAAAAGATTAATCACACCTGCCATGGCATCCGAACCGTACATAAGGCTTGCTGGACCTTTGAGTATTTCTACCCTGTTTACATCGTTTTCATCAATCTCAATGCCATGTTCATCTCCCCATTGTTGCCCTTCCTGACGTACCCCGTCATTTAACACCACTACCCGGTTATATCCCAGTCCCCTGATAACAGGTTTTGATATACCTCCACCGGTGGTTATCTGCGACACCCCGGGTTGTGAGCTGAGTGCATCGATAATATTGCCCGATGCTTGTTGCTGCAAGCGGGCAAGCGGCACAATAGTAATGGGTGATGGAATTTTTGTTATCCCGGTACTCATTGCTTGTCCGGTAACAGCCACTTCTTTGATTTCGGTGACCGATTCATCCAGTATATAGTCCCTAATGTTGTTCGTTGACAATTCAATATTATCCACTTTCATATTGTATCCCACCGAAGTGATTTGTACCTCGATCTTCCGTATTGGCAAATTATCAATCTTGTATTCACCCTCCGTATTGGTTATGCCACCGGTTTTCAATTCCGGGATATAAATGCCGGCACCAATTATTGGCTCACCTTTTTTATCGGTTATTTTTCCATGCAGGTTTGTTTGTGCGGGAACTACAAGTACAGCAGGCAAGTTTAAAGTAAGTATCAATGAGAGTATTATTATTATTATCTGTTTCATATTGTTATTTATATTACATATATTGAAGAAGTTGATGCATCTTGAAATAAATTCAATGGAAATATAATCTGCAAACACGTAAACCTGCGAATATACGATTCCATGTCATACAATTATTCCAAATACCAAATCAAAGGGATATAAAGATGCACTAAGCTATGAAAACAAATGGTAAGCAGTATCATAATTGCTTCCGGAAGTTTGCACGCTATTTTAATACGGTAAGAAAGAATTCAACATACAGGAGGTGCCCTGAGTTGGAAATTATGGGAAGAGTTGCAAACAAAGCAAGCAACCGCTCGGGATGCAAGTTCACTTAATGAAAACATTATAACTTGCGGAACGATTACCTGCTTTTGGGGAATAAAAGAACAAAACTCAAAATCACAGATTGAACAGTCATGACCATGAAAAGGTGAAACAGTATTTAAAGGAAATTCGCCATGTATTGTTTCACTACGTTCGTGATGAACAAAAAGGATATGGGCCGGTTTTATGAGCAACGAACCTGTTAACACCGCCGTTAAAAGCAATGCCGACAGTACGCGTCCCTTATATCGTCTTGTTATACCCATATAACTAAATTACCTGTAAAAGTACTGAGAATTAAAAAACAACTATTTATAACCCCGAAACATTAAGGAGTTATTATCACATATTGTCATTTAACAACGTTCCAACCGTATTGTTTAGTTACCGGATATTCATCAGGCAGGATTTTAAGGTATTCAATTCTTAATTTAAATGAATTTATTTCTGTATATTTGTACCTGCAATTCGAATTTGATAAAATCAACATAAAATTCAACCCATAATTCACTAACTATCAAAATCATGAAAATTTATTCAATGATCGGTTCCTTTGTGGTGATTTTCGCCCTGGTATTCTATTCCATCGGGTTTGCCAAAGAACAAAAGAAAAAACTCGTGACTTCGCGTGTGCTGTTGTTTTATACATTAGGGGTTATTTTCGACATTTCAGCGACCACGCTCATGATACTCGGTTCCAGCAAAGGATTCACATTCCACGGATTCATTGGCTACTCCTCCCTACTGGGCATGTGCATCGATACATTCCTGCTCTGGAATCATAACAGAAAAAAAGGTCCCGACGAAAAAGCAAGCCGTGGTTTAAACATATACTCCAGGGTTGCCTACATCTGGTGGGTGGTGGCCTTTATTACCGGTGGATTATTGGTAGCCTTAAGGCATCATTCATAACAACGGGAAATATAGACTTTTAAATCCTAAACACAGGTTTTGCCTGTTTAACAATCCTATCACCTTGCCCGGTTTGCATAAGCAATCCGGGCTTTTTTACGGCTGAACCTTTCCCTGGATTTCCCATCTCATATTTTATCCTTTCAGGGCATTAAACTTAAATTATGTTCTTCCGGGTATCAACATCAGGCATTTATTCGTTGATGCAATCTTATTTCAGGACCAATCATTAAGTAATAAATTGTATTGAATGATATGTTTTACCTCTGATCTCTAAACCCGAATAAAAAAAACAGGATATTTCGATAAAATGAAATAGTTCGGTAAATATTAGCCGTCACCTATTCGTGTCCTTTGAAACCTGTTTTACATGTCTTTGTCCTTTACCTACACTCGACTTAAGGTTATTCCTCACATGTCATATCCTTATCCCATCTTATATATGATATGGGATATAGGTGGGATAACTATGGGATAACTATGGAATAACTAAGGAACAACATTAAACAGGTGTAAAAGAGATGATAAAGACATAATAAAATCACCGGAAAAGAAATTGAAGTTTTAGGATTTCTTACATTAAAATTGCTACTTATCTTTTTTCTAATAATGCTCTTTTTAGCAGCCGGCATAGTCTAAAAAACCTATCTTATCTGGGAGTTCATTATAAATTAATGTACAACTTTATTCGACTGTAAACTCCTCTATATATTTGAGTTAATGCATAGTCAATGTAGATTAATCCACAAAAAATGTTATCATTTCAATTAAGGTACATAAACAATTTAGAAACTACAAAAATACTATTATCTTTGTCGCAAATAATTGATGCGCATGTCACAAAAAGAATTTTTCAAGATTAAATATATTTTCTTTTCATTAATAATTACTTGTATTTTTATTTCGTGCGTTGATAATGTTTCTTTACATCAAACAAAAGTATTAATCGTTATTTTAAAAGCAGATGATTTAGGTGATACTACTGCAAACTGGAATCGGTTTATAAAAAGGTTAATTGATGATAGTATTTGTGCTGGCATTGGAGTCATTTCCAAAAATGTTCATGAAAGTTCCATTTCTGAAATTCAAAGGATATCAACGATAAATCAGGTGGATGGATTTCCGGTTGTTGAATTCTGGAATCATGGTTATGATCATCTTAATTTAAAGATGAATGATGAGGAAACAGAATTTTTAAATACAAATTACGATTATCAATATAAGCATTTTCAATTAGCACAACATTTTTTTTCTGACTCTTTGCATATTACAAGTCATGCTTTCGGAACACCTCATAATCGAAGCGATAGAAAAACCGACAGTGTAATCAGTAACTTCCCTGAAATAAATGTGTGGCAACAATATTCAAAACTTGAACATTATGACAGGAAGGTTTGGAAAAATCCTAAATATAAAAATATTAATAACACTGACCAACATATTATATTAAGTATTGACTACTTATCCCTTAAAAGTCTGAACACTTCAAGTTTTGAAAAAAACTTCATGAATGACACTAAAAAACCCTATATTTTAATTCAAATCCATCCTGCAATCTGGAACGATGAAATGTTTGAAAATTTTGAAAATATAGTTCGGTTTTACAAAAAAAGTCAAAAGGTACGATTTATGACTCCTAATCAATATTATAAATATTTACACAATCAATGAGTTTATAATTGATTAGAATTAAATTCATTTCAAAAACAATTTCGGAAAAAAATAAGTTTTGCAAATAATATATTCCGAATAAAACCATATAATATTTATGCCAGCAAATTCTAAAGTTTCAATAATAACACCTTGTTTTAATCGCGAAAAATTTATTGCCGAAACATTGGATTGTATACAAAAAATAGATTATTCCAATTGGGAATGCATCGTTGTTGATGATGGTTCTACAGATAATTCTGGTAAAATAATTCAGGAATTTGTACAGAAAGACGACCGGTTTAAATACTTATACCATCCTAATTGCGGAATTTCAATTACAAAAAATACTGCCATTGCTAATTCAAATGGGAAGTACATTTTCCCACTCGATTCCGATGATTTGATTTCACCGTATTATATAAAAGAAGCAGTAGAAATAATGGAAAATAACCCAAATGTCAAGGTTGTTTATGCAAATGGCTCTCTTTTTGGTGATAAAAAAAGGAAATGGAATTTGCATGATTATACATTTAATGATTTGCTGATTTCCAATTGTATACATAATTCCGCACTATTTAGACGAATCGACTTTGATAATTGTGGAGGTTATGATCCCGGTCTTGTAATTAATGAAGATTGGGATTTATGGATTAATATTCTTAAAAACGGGGGTGAAGTCGTAAAGATAAAAAAAGAATACTTTTTTTACAGAAAACATAATGAATCGTCCATCATGAAACATTATCAGCAAAAAACTGAAACCCTCAAAGTTATTTACCATAAAAACAAGGAGTTGTATGCAGATTTGCTGGACAATCCAATTTCAGTATTGTTTGAACACCGTAAATTAAAAAAAAAATACAACCACTTACGTCGGTTGACATTTCGAAAACCAATCAAATAAAAAATACTCACCCTCCTTTCATTGTGTTTGATAATTCAATTGATGTAAGGCGATCAAAGCCTTTGCCAATAATTTATAAATATCATCCCAATGCTTTTTTGCAGCACCTCTACGAACGTCAGGATTAGTTTTCTTTTCTTCTGATAGGTTAGAAAATTCTTTAACCTTCAATCAAAGTAGGGACAACTAATTTGCAATACGAATACCTTCCTCAATAACACAGCTAACTTTACCTAAGTTACCCAAACCTCTATACAAAAAACAGGATAATTCAACAATATAAGATCGTTTAATAAATATTACCCAGCATTTAACAGGTTAAATACAGGACATTATTTATTAGTCTGCGCGTACATGCTGAACCTTTCGTTTTCTCAAATTGTTTAATGTGTCGAATAAGTTTATTAATCCGGCAGGCTATAAAAGCTACCATAAAAAATACGAACAATGAAATATAATGAACTTGGAAAAACAGGAGTATTGGTTTCAGAACTTTGCCTGGGCACAATGACATTCGGAGGAAAAGGAATGTGGCAATCAATCGGGCAACTACCTCAGGATGAAGTAAACCAGATAGTAAAAACTTCGTTGGATAGTGGAATTAATTTTATTGATACAGCAAATGCCTATTCTGAAGGACTTTCGGAGACGTTGCTGGGAGAGTCGTTGAAAAAACTGGGCATTTCGCACCAGGAAGTAGTGGTAGCTACCAAAGTACGCCTGCGAATGGGCGCCGGAGCAAACCAGGTGGGATTATCCAGGTTGCATATTATGGATTCGGTGAACGACAGCCTACAGCGCCTCCAGTTGGCACACATCGATTTACTCTACATTCATGGAGTCGACCCCATAACTCCGATTGAAGAAACCATGAGGGGATTGGAAGATGTAGTACGTTCAGGGAAAGTAAGGTATATCGGAATAAGTAATCATCCTGCATGGCTGGTCATGAAAGCAAACAGTTATGCTGAAAAAATGGGCTGGACAAAATTTGTAGCATCGCAGAATTATTACAGCATTGGCAGCAGGGACATTGAACGTGAAATCATACCCATGGCCTTAAGCGAGGATGTGAGCATCATGCCATGGAGCCCTTTAGCAGGCGGTTTTCTTTCCGGAAAATATACCCGCGACAATGCCGTTGCAGGCAACAGTAGGCGTGATTCTTTCGACTTCCCTCCGATTAACAAAGAAAAGGCGTACGACATCATTGATGTCATGGCCGGAATTGCGAAACAATACAACGTTTCGGTTGCAACAGTTGCATTGAATTGGGTGATTAAGCAACCCGGGATTACCAGTACCATTATTGGGGCTAAATCACTGGAGCAATTGAATGACAATGTGAAGGCCGTAAACATGGAACTTACTCACCTGGAGATGAAACATTTAAACGAAGCCAGCGCGTTGGTTCCTGAATATCCCGGTTGGATGGTTAACCGTCAGTTGCAGGGCCGGTGGCCGGAATAAAAGGTATGAAACATGCAAACTATACTTGGAGCTAATGGGATTATCGCTACAGAATTAGCTAAGGAACTTTATCGGATGTTCACAAAAGATATCAGGCTGGTAAGCCGGCATCCCAAGAAGGTAAATCCTACTGATTTAGTGGTTGTGGGTAACCTGTTGGATGCCGACCAGACAGAAAATGCCATAAAAGGGAGTGACATAGTGTATCTAACGGTAGGTCTTCCAAATAACTGGAAAATAGCAAATATACAATGGCCTTTGATCATGCGGAATGTGATCGATGGTTGCCTGAAACAAAATGCGAAGCTGGTATTTTTTGATAATACCTATATGTATGGAAAGCAGGAAGGAGTACTGACCGAAGAAACGCCTTTCCTGTCGACGGGCAGAAAAGGGAAAGTACGGGGCGAGATCACCACTATGCTGACAACTGCCATCCTTGATACAGATATCAGTGCCATGATATGCCGTGCACCCGAATTTTACGGTCCACGCAATACGCACAGCATATTCAATTCGCTTGTTTTTGAGAATATACGGAAATCAAAAAAAATAAAAGTATTATTAAGCGAGAATACCATTCGCACATTGATGTATGCACCTGATGCCGGTAAAGCGATGGCCTTACTGGGGAATACTCCTGATGCATATCACCAGACCTGGCATTTACCCTGCGACAATAACCGGCTTACAACGAAAGAATTTATACAATTCACCGAAGAAATTTACGGGAAGAGACTGGATTATATCGTTCTTAAAAACTGGATGATCAGGCTGATCAGTTTGTTTAACCCTGATATGAAGGAAACTATTGAGCTTCTGTATCGTTATAAGACTGATAACATCTTTGACTCGTCAAAATTCATGCGGCGATTCCCCGACTATAGGATAACTACCTATCAGGAAGGGATCACTGAGATAATTGAAGAAATAAAACAATCAAAACAACCCAAAACATGAACGATTCAGCAACTACACGGAAAATAATACAACAGTATTATGACCTTATCAGCCAGAAAGGCGACTGGCAAACTTTAATTGCGGATAAAATGACGTTTACAAGCGTAGGAAAAATTACGTATACTAAAGAAGCTTATGTTGAAGCAACAAGCCGGTTTTTGCAAGTAGTTACATCATTGAAGATAAACGAATTTATCGTTGAGGACGATAAAGCATGCATAACCGTTGAATATAGCCTGCAATCTCCTAAAGGAAACACCGGCAGTTGTGAAGTGGCAGAAGTACTGATGGTGAGTGATGGTAAAATTTATTCATCCTGTATTTTCTTTGATACGGCTGCCTTTAGAAGTTTCATTGCCCAGGGATAAACACTCTTAATGTAATGTCGTTTAGGTTGCATATTCCTTTATGAGATTTTGTGACTCTGAGCCTTTGTGGCAAAAAAATAGCATACACAAAAACACCAGGTTTCACAAAGAATACATTTAATCAAAATTCTCAACTAAACGTCATTGTTTCATAATGATAAATCGTGTGATCAAATGGTTGAAATGACAGACACCCTGAAAGATAAGGAATCAGGCAAACCCGAAAAACCCGATTTGCAGACACTTTCTTTTATTGACCGGCAGGAATTTGAAAATTGGCTTGAACAAAATAATACTGTGACAAGCGGAATATGGATTCGGATCTTTAAAAAAGATTCGGGCCAGATTTCTATGAATTATAACGAGGCTTTAAATGTGGCGTTGTGTTATGGTTGGATAGACGGGCAGGTAAAAAAATACGATGAGAATTCATACATTCAGAAATTTACTCCCCGCAGATCAAAAAGCATGTGGTCAAAAAGAAACATCGACCTCTTTAACAAACTTGAAGAAGAAGGCAAAGTAAAACCTTCGGGACGTAAAGAAGCAGAAAAGGCAAAAATTGACGGCAGATGGGAAAGAGCCTATGATTCTCCCGGGAATATGGTGGTTCCTGACGATTTTATTCAGAAAATATCGAAAAATAAAAAAGCCTTTGCATTCTTTGAATCTCTGAATAAAACCAACAAATACACAATCGGCTGGAGACTACAGACAGCTAAAACTGAGATAACCAGGCAAAAACGTATGGAGGAAATTCTTCGAATGATGGAACAGGAACATAAATTTCATTGAGAGTATAATGGATGAACCGGAATGAAATTTCATTTCTATGGATAACAATTAAATGTCGCATTTGCTACTTAACTAAAAAGAATCAGTCTATCAGGAATAAATTTCAATACTAACAAATTAAAATTCATCAACATGAAAAAGATTCTGTTCTTAACCGGAGATTTCACCGAAGATTATGAAACCATGGTTCCATTTCAAATGCTCGTAATGGTTGGTTACGAAGTACATGCCGTATGCCCGGATAAAAAAAAGGGTGATCATATTAAAACAGCTATCCATGATTTTGAGGGTGACCAGACCTACACCGAAAAGCCGGGCCACAATTTTGTTTTAAATTATAGTTTTGCGGATATTGCGGTAAGCGATTACAGCGGTTTAGTCATTGCCGGGGGAAGAGCCCCTGAATACCTGCGTCTAAACCAGCGGGTAATCGATATTGTGAAATACTTCTTTGAAAATAATAAACCGGTTGCAGCCATTTGCCATGGTATTCAGATTCTGACAGCGGCCAATGTGGTTAAGGGAAGAAGACTAACGGCATACCCGGCTGTCGGACCGGAAGTAACCTTAGCAGGAGGTGATTTTCAGGCAATACCGGCTGATGGGGTTATTGTTGATGGTAATCTTGTCACCTCACCCGCTTGGCCAGCACATCCCGGGTTTATACGGGAGTTCATAAAAGTTATGGGTGCAAAAATTGAAATCTAAGGTTAAAAGTACTTTGTTTATGCTTTGTTTTTACCAATATGTTTTTTTCAGTGGTTAAGAAAATAAAACAAAAACAAAGTCACTGAAACAATCTATTGTTCCAGTGACTAATAAGTATTATTTTTGCAGAAAAAAAAGAAAAAACCAATGGCAGAAGACAAAAAAGAACCATGGCTGAATTATCTGGCCCTAACCACTATTATTTTTGCAGTTGCTGCAACGATGTCAACTTTTAAAGGAGGAGGCTATTCTACCCGATCAATGCTAAGTCAGGAACAAGCATCCAACAAATGGTCGTACTTTCAGAGTAAAAGCCTGAAATTGTATCTTTATGAGACCCAAAAGGACGTTCTGGAGCTGGATACCAAGAGCATGAAAAAAGAGGAAGGACCGGTAATAGCCGCATATCAGAAAAAGATATCGGAATACGAACAATCCATAAAAAGGTATGATTCCGAAAAGGCGGATATTAAAAAGGATGCCGAACATCTTGAAACGTTACGCGATGAAGCCCAGAAACATTCACAGGCTTTTGGGATGGCGGTTATATTTCTGCAAATCTCTATTTTACTTTCATCCATAGGTGCATTAATTAAACGGAAATACTTATGGTATATGGCTATTGGCATTGGTGCTGTCGGGTTATTCTATTTTATAAACGGATTTCTGTTATTTTTATAAAGAGAAGTAATAATAAAAAATGATTATCCGCAAAGTCTCCGAAAGCATTAAAGACATAATTCTTAAGGAATGTAACATAAATGAGGCTGTATCTTAAGGGATGCAGCCTTTTTTAGTTTATTTTTTTCTTTCTGAAGACCTTAATTGATTTAAAATTATATAAGAAGCATTTTTGCAAACCAGACAGGATTATAGAGTTTAGAATGTGTCAAAAAATTATAGTACTTTTGCATGTCTAAAATTTCAATGTTAATTCCTATTCAGCTTTATTCATTTCACATGGCCAAAAATAAAAAACCTCTCCCTATTCTCGAAAACATTATAATTACTGACATTGCCGCTGAAGGAAAAGCTATTGCAAAAGTAAATGACATAGTGGTCTTTGTGCCTTTTGTCGTACCAGGAGATGTTGTTGACCTTCAGGTCACACGTAAGAAAAGTCATTTTATGGAAGCCCGTCCGATCCATTTCCATAGTTATTCGGAAAATCGGATAGAAGCAGTCTGTCAGCATTTTGGCATTTGCGGGGGATGCAAATGGCAAATACTCCCCTACTCCGAACAAATCCGATACAAACAAAAACAGGTTGTTGACAACCTCACCAGGATCGGGAAAATAGAATTACCTGAAATTTTACCAATCATAGGATCTTCTAAAACTGAATTTTACCGAAATAAGCTTGAATTCACGTTCTCCAATAAACGTTGGAGGACCTATGAGGAAATTGCAGAAGGAAAGGAATTCGATACAATGAATGCCGTTGGCTTTCACATCCCCGGACAGTTCGATAAAGTGCTTGATATTGAAAAATGCTGGTTACAGGATGACATCTCAAATAGAATCAGAAATGAAGTACGTCTTTACGCTTTGGAGCATGACCTTACTTTTTTCAATTTGAGAAGTCAGGAAGGGTTTCTTCGGACAATGATTGTCAGGACATCTTCTACCGGGGAACTCATGATTATCATGGTATTCTTCCATGAAGACACCGAAGTCCAAAATGCTTTATTAACTCATATTGCCGATAAATTCCCTGAAATAACATCACTGCTCTACATCATAAATTCAAAAGCCAATGATACAATAACCGACCAGGAAGTATTGGTTTTCAAAGGAAATGAATGCATTTACGAAGAGATGGAAGGACTGAAATTTAAAATAGGGCCCAAATCTTTTTACCAAACAAATTCGGAACAGGCGTATGAGCTCTACAAGGTTACACGTAATCTGGCACAACTTACCGGAAACGAATTAGTGTATGATCTTTATACAGGGACAGGGACAATTGCAAACTTTATTGCTCATCAGGCCAGTAAGGTGATTGGCATAGAATATGTACCTGAGGCAATTGAAGATGCATGGATTAATTCAAAATTAAACAATATTGACAATACCTTGTTTTACTCAGGAGACATGAAAGATATTTTAAATACATCTTTTATTGAGGAACACGGCAAACCGGAAGTAATTATTACCGATCCTCCACGGGCAGGAATGCATGAAGATGTTATCAATGCTATCCTTTTTGCTGATCCCAGACGCATAGTATATGTAAGTTGCAATCCAGCCACACAGGCTCGTGATTTAAATCTGTTGGATGGCAATTACAAAGTCACAGCCATACAGCCTGTTGATATGTTTCCTCATACCCATCATGTTGAGAATGTCGTACTTTTGGAACGAAAAGTCATATCTTAAATTGAACGGTTAA
>Ga0302215_10000590_pt1 | contig 26704 bp, 10 predicted proteins | sample II_Fen_N3_1_FD_194580 | JGI IMG/M metagenome (GOLD analysis project Ga0302215, IMG submission 194580) | Peat permafrost microbial communities from Stordalen Mire near Abisko, Sweden - II_Fen_N3_1 | ecosystem: Environmental > Terrestrial > Soil > Wetlands > Permafrost | place: Sweden: Abisko... | reverse complement strand
ATGCCATATATCTTTAAAGATATATGGCATTTTATAAGGCGAATAATTGAATGTTAAGTGACTGATATATCGTTATGCTCTCGGATTAAAAACCAATCCAAAATCAATTGAAAAGCATTCAGAGGTTGGGATTGGTTAAGATTGCAAATAGAGTAAAAAATTGATGATCTGCTATTTTTCAAAATAAATCCTGTAACCCAGAATAGAAAAACAGATTTAATTTTTTGATGTGACGGGAGCTTTTGCGGAGAATCATAAAACGGAAATTTCAAACTGCTTAAATTCAGATTGTTATAAAACAAAAAAAAAGATTGCCGAATGACAACCTCTATAAAAGACGAAAGGTAGCTTGCCTCACGGCATTCTACCAATCTTTGTTAACCTTAAATCTAATACTATGAAAAAATCACTGTGCAAAGGTAAGGCAAGAATGAATACAATCCAAACATTTTAGTGATTAATTGCACTAAAACCATGTTTTATAACATGTTTTTAGATTCCACGGGAATGTTTTAAGTCTTATGAAGATATAAGTGTCATATTTTATACATTTTATGAGTAGTAATCATCACAATTCCATTAAATCACATTGATTTATGGTTAAAACAGATGATTACAATCTTACATAAAAATCAAAATGATTATCCGCAAAGACACCTAATCAAAAAAACATGTCACGGAATAGAATTCATTATATTCATATCCGGACTTCTGCAACATTTGGATTCTAATTTCCAGGAGTAAAGTTAATAAATCATTTTGTTATTATTCTTCAATTGGTTTTGGAATATTTTAGGTTTGGTTTTGGATTGGTTTTGGTTATGATAGTTCATTCATTTGTTTTCAAAATATATGCCATATACCTTTATAGATATATGGCAAATATAGTGCGAATAAATGAATGTTAATTGAATGATATATCAGAATAGCTACGGAACCAAAACCAAACCTAAACCAATTATAAACCATTCAGCGTCTGATATGTATTCAAAATACAAATATAAATAAAAAAATTATAATTCGTTTTTATCTGAATTAAATCCGGTAACCCGAATTAAAACAGCATAAATAATTTCTTGATGATTTAGGAGCTTTTGCGGATAATCATTAAGAACAATTAATATGATCAGTTTGTAATATTATGGATTTAAATTGGCCCAATTAATTATCCAGACTACTTATTTTCAAAATATTGAGTTAAAAATGATTCCAAAGGACATTATTAAGCCCATTGGTCAAAATAATGTTCTTTGTATCTACTATTTGAATACAAATTACACTATATTTGCAAGAGTTACATTTAATTTTCAATATATTTGTAGAAATGTAGTTAAAAAACAAATTTCTACAAATGCTTTCCTTTTCCACATTTAGTACCACTGTTACTTCATCGAAGTACTTATGAAAAACACACCAAAAAAAAACACTTCACCTTTTATCCTACTTCAGAAAACTGAAGATCAGGCATTAATTAATGCATCAACATCAAATACTGATTTGTTAGAAAGTAATGCATTAAAACAGGGTCGTGAAATTGATTTCAAACAAGGAGAGTCAAACGTCCGGAACGAGGAATTAATGGAAGCTCAAATTGCAGTTCAGGATGCAATTGATTTGTATGATTTTGCACCGACCGGCTATTTTACACTCTCTGGAAATGGTGAAATCATAGGATTAAATCTAAGCGGCGCAAAGTTACTTCATCAAGAAAGATCTATTTTAAAAGGAAAGTTGTTTGAACAGTTTGTATCTCCTGAAACAAGATCAATTTTCAAATTCTTTATCAACAGCATATATCGTACTGATTCTTGTAATACCTGTGAAATTAAGCTGAATACAGTTACAGGAATTAAAACAGATGTGTTTCTTACCGGTACTTTAAGTAAAAACAAAGAGCACTGCCTTGTTACTTCTGTCAATATTTCAGAAAGAAAACAAATTGAAACAACCCTGCAACATGAACGTGAACTGTACCAGGACTTAGTTAACAATCAACCGGCAGGAATTTACCGCATTCGGGTATTTCAAAAAGGGAAATGGTGGAAAAATGCATGGAAAAGTACTGAGAATCTTCCTTATTGTATGGAGTATGCAAGTGATCGGTTTTGCGAAATTTTAGGAATTTCCAGAGCTGAATTTGAAACTAACCCCGGTATAATTATCGATTTAATTCATCCGGATGACAAGCAGGATTTCGTCACTAAAAACGAAAAAGCAAATACCAGTATTAAACCATTCAATTGGGATGGACGATTAGTCATAAACGAGAAAATCAGTTGGGTACATTTAGAATCAGTACCCCGTCGGATTGAAAACAATGAAGTTTTATGGACCGGCATCCTGTATGATACTACGTATCAAATGCAGATTGGGGAAACAATAAAAGAAAGTGAAAATAAATACCGGGAACTGGTCGATAATTCCCCTGATGCCATCGCAGTTTATTCGGAAGGAAAGATTGTATTTGTAAATAAAGAATGCCTTCGATTAATAGCCGCATCTAGAGTTGAAGATCTGATTGGCAAATCGGTAATTGAATTTATTCATCCTGATTACCGGGCAAAAGTCTTTGAACGTATGGCTCATGCTGTGAATGACCGAAGCATACAACCACTGACTGAAGAAAAATTTATCCGGCTTGATGGGACAACTGTTGATGTAGTTGTTAAATCAATGCCAATAACATTCCAAAACAGCCCTGCAGTTCAATTGATTGTCAGGGATAATACAACACAAATTAAAGCCGAAAAAGAACTCAGGGAAAGCCGTGAAGATTTTAAAGACCTTTTCAATAATGCTCCGGTAGGTTATCATGAAATTGATGCAGAAGGACGAATTGTACGAATGAATCAGACTGAATTAGCAATGCTGGGCTATGCGCCGGAAGAAATAATTGGTCAATATATCTGGAAAATCGCACATAATGAGTCTGTGACACATCAACAAGTTAAAGATAAACTTCAAGGACGTAATATTTCTAAGTTTTCGTTTGAAACAATACTGATCAGTAAAACAGGATTAACATTTTCCATATTAATTCTTGATAAAGTGCTTTATGATGTTGATGGGAATATAACCGGTATCCGTTCAACCATACAGGATATCACAGAAATAAAAAAGGCAGAAGCTAAATTAAACGAAAGTCGTGAAGAATTCAGGGATCTTTTTGAATATGCGCCGGTGGGATATCATGAAATTGATAACGAAGGAAAGATTGTCCGGATGAATAAAACGGAATTAAAAATGCTGGGCTATACTGTAGAAGAAGTAATAGGTCAGTATTGTTGGGAATTAAGTGCTCACAAAGACTTTTCAAAAAAAGTGACTAATGAAAAACTAAAAGGGAATAAACTTTCATCCATCCCTTATGAACGGATTTTAGTCCGGAAAGATGGAACAAAAATCCCGATTTTTGAACAGGATAAGATTCTAACATCAAGTGATAGTAGGATCACAGGAATACGCACCTCGGTACATGATATTACAGAAAGGAAGAAGGTTGAAGAAGAATTAAAAATAAGTGAGGAAAAATTCAGAAAAATATTCGAAAATTCAGTCATTGGAAAATCAATGACTACTATTGAGGGAAAGATGATTGCAAATAAAGCTTTCAGTGAGATAGTGGGGTATTCAAAAGAAGAATTATTATTGACAGACTGGACCAAATTCACGCATAAAGACGATATTGACTATAATAAAGCAGTTATAAATTCAATTCTCAAAGGCGAAAAAACATTTTCGCACTGGGAAAAAAGATACATTCATAAAAATGGAAACATTGTTTGGGTGGATATCAGCACTTTTTTAATGCGGGATAATACAGGAAATCCTTTAAATTTCATTACTGAGATTTACGATATTACAGAACGTAAAGAAGCAGAAGCCGCTCTCAGGGAGAGTGAAGAACTATATCGTAATCTGGTGTTAAAAATCCCGGATGGAGTCTACAAAAGCACCCACGAAGGTAAATTTATGGATGTAAACCCGGCAATGGTTAAGATGCTAGGTTATGAAAATAAAAATGAATTGATGGCTATCGATATTAAATCACAATTATATTTTGATTCGGCCGACAGGGAAAGTACAATATTAAAAGAAAAGAATGAAGAAACTGGCGTCTTTCAATTAAAAAGGAAAGATGGAACTGGGATCTGGATTGAAGATCATGGGTGGTATAATACAGATAGATTCGGTGAAGTTATATCTCATGAAGGTGTATTGCGTGACATTACACAACGTAAACTTTCTGAAGAGGCGTTGCAGGAAAGCAAATTAGTGCTCAATAAATTATTAAATTCATCAACCGAATTTATTGATTCAACCACTGTTGGCATAAACTATCTAAAATTGACAGAAATTATGCTCGATATTTCCGGAGCAAAATATGCTACATTTAATATGTTAAATGAGAGTAAACTAGAATATACAACACTGGCCGTTTCAGGATTAAGTAAAAACATATTACTAGCTAAAAAGATATTGGGGTTTGAAATAATTAACAAGACATTCAAGCTTGATGCTGTAAAACATCAGAAAATTTCCAATAACACTTTTACCAAATTTAGTAGTGTTGGTGAATTGGCTGAGAATGTACTTCCGGCATCTTTATCAAAAATAATTGAAAAGACCTTTAACATTGGCGAAACCTGTGTGGTAAAAATCACAAAAAAGGATAAAATAATTGGTGATTTCACTCTACTTTTTAATAAAGGGATAACAATTAAAAACATTGAAATAATTGAGTTATTTGCCAATCAGGTAGGACTTTTTATCGACCGTGATAAAGCAGATAAGAGAATTCGTGCCAACGAAGAGAAATACAGGTATTTATTTGATAACAATCCTCAGCCTATGTATATCTATGATGTAGAAACGTTGGCATTCCTGGAAGTCAATAAGGCGGCTATTGTACATTACGGATATTCAAAAGAAGAATTTCTGCAAATGAATCTTACAGATATTCGACCTTTAGAAGACATTCCATCACTATTAAAAGATGTAAAGGACAACCAGCAAGGTGTAAAACCAGCCGGACTCTGGAGACACACCAAGAAAAATGGAGAAATTATTTACGTCGATATCACAATCGTTTCGGTATTTTCAAATGGTAAGAAAGCTCGGCATGTGATGATTCAGGACATTACTGAGCGGAAACGATCGGAAGATGCATTAAAACAATCCGTTTCACTTTTGAATGCAACCATTGAATCCACAGCCGATGGGATTTTGGTGGTTGATAACAATGGAAAAATAACTTTATATAATCAAAAGTTCATAGACATGTGGAATGTCCCAAAGGAAATTCTCGAGAATAAAATCGTTGAAAATGTTCTTAATATAGTGATAAAGCAGGTAAAAAGACAGGATGAGCTAATAAATAAAATCAAATTTTTAAATGCAAATCCAACACTCATCAGTAATGATTTAATTGAACTTATTGATGGACGGATTATAGACCGTTACTCACTGCCACATCAAATCGGAGAATCGATAGTTGGTCGAGTCTGGTCTTTCCGGGATATTACACAGTCAAAAATAGCAGAAGAAGCACTTAGGGTTAATGAAGTAAAGTTTAGATCCATAACCGAACAAATATATGATTTAATTACAATAGCTGATGGGAAAGGGTATATAACGTATTCTTCTCCTGCTTCCAGGGTTCTTTTGCAATATGAACCCGAAGAAATGATCGGTCATCATTTTACTGAATACTTTGATGATGAATCACTACCGGCAGCCATCTCTGCTTTTAATAAAGAAAAAGAACTCAAGAATAAAAAAATAAATATTGAATTGAAATTAAAACGAAAAGATGGTTCAGTATTTTATGGCGAATTAAATGGTTCAGAATTTATAAATGGAGATGAAAGAGGCTCTTTAGTACTGGTACATGATATTACGAATCGTAAACAGACCTTAGAGTCATTAAAGGAAAGTGAAGAAAAATTCAGATCCATAACCGAACAAACCAGTGATATGATATCAATTGCCGATCAGAATGGTGTCATTATATATGCTTCAACGGCATCAGTCTCCATCTTTCAATATAAGCCCGAAGAAATGTGTGGTCACCATTTTGTTGATTTTGTTGAAGAAAAATCCATCGTGGATGCCCATTCAACATTTATTAATTGCATCCAAACGGGTGAAAGGATTCTTAATCTTGAATTTAAGATGAAGAAAAAAGACGGCACACTATTTTATGGAGAAATAAACGGATCAGGATTCAGATATGGTACTAATTTTGGAATTTTAGTAATTATTCGAGATATTTCGGACAGAAAGAAGGTACAAAATTCATTACAGGAAAAGATGAATGAGTTGATGCGTTTTCATGATTTAACAGTGGGTAGGGAATTAACAATGATAGAATTAAAAAAAGAAATTAATAAATTATTGAATGATTCAGATCAACCTTCAAAATATAAAATTGTACAATGAATGAATTACTTAAATTGATTACTCAATATTTCGTACAGATTCATGGATTTGACATTTCAAAATATGATGAAGCATTTTTGATTAAAACAATTCAGAGAAGGATGAAAGAAACATTGCATGAGTCAGAAGCAACTTATTTTACTTACCTGGAGCAAAATCCCATTGAAAGTAATATCTTTTTAAACTCCCTACAGATCAGTTATACAGAGTTCTTTCGAAATACATTGACTTTTTCGGTACTGGAAAAAATAATCATCCCTTCTCTCATTCTGAATAACTCAACATCCTCCCGAAATGAGATTCGTGTCTGGTCGGCAGCATGTGCAGGGGGTCAGGAAACATATAGTCTGGCCATGTTATTTCATGAATTTTCAAATTGTCATAACGGGAAAATAAATTTTCGTATTTTTGCAACCGATCAATCGGAAATACAGATTAAAGAAGCTCAGACAGGACAATATCCTGAAGCAGCATTAAACAGCCTGAAGCTAAAAAGAGTGAACCAGTGGTTTTCAAAGTTTGGTGAAATTTATACGGTGAATCCTGAGTTATTAGAGAATATTGAATTTTCAGTATTTGATTTGCTTAATGAGAAATACAGTTGTCCGCCAACCAGTATATTTGGAGACTTCGATCTGATTGTATGTGCCAATATTTTGTTTTACTATACTCCTGAAATTCAAAAAAAGATTATTAAAAAGACTAAAAACTGTTTGTCGGATACCGGATATTTAATAACCGGCGAGACTGAAAGAGATCTTTTTATTCAATCCGGATTTCATGAAGTTTATCCACAAAGTGCGATATTCAAAATATAGTTCAACAACTTTTTTACTAAGTTCTACTTTAAAGGAATAAAACGCAACAAATATTTTAAACCTCAAGAGTCTCAACAAGACACTCAATCAAATAAATAAAAGAAACAATTTTTCTACTGGCTATTTGCATTTTAGAATACATCATTTAACAATATTAAAGGAAACATCATTGCTATTGTAATTAGTTATTTGATTTGCCAAAGTAGAATCAGGGAGCATTTAATTTATAAATAAAAAAATATATTTTAAAAGAGTAAAACACGACAACTAAAAAATGAAATTAAAAGATTTAAAAATTGGGACACAACTCATAGTAGGCTTTACAATTATGTTGATATTTGTTATTGTTTTAGGGGTGGTATCAAATAAACAAGCTGATAAGATACATCATCAGACTGAATCGATTTACAATCGTCCTTTACAGCTAAAAAGGGCAGTGAGCAACATTAAAATTGATATTTTAAATATGCGGATTGGAACAAGAGACCTCATGGTGGCAAATACTGAAGATGAGAAACAGAATTCCATTCAAATGATGGAATTTGCGGCAGCTGATGTTCTTGTACAGTTTGATATATTGAACAAAAAATATATGGGGCCTAAATCAGATGTCGATCAGGCATATAAAGCATTTTTAAACTGGAAAATTGCACGGGAAGTGAACACTAAACTTGCACTTGCAGGAAAGACAGAGGATGTAAAGAAAAATATTCTTCCATCCGGTAAAATCGGGAAATACAGGGAAAAGTTGATGTTCAGAATAAATGTCATCGATAATTTCGAGCAAAAAATGAGTGAACAGTTATATTTCAATTCTATTAAATTAAGAGATTCATTAAATGTTCAATTATTATTATTAGTTGTATTAATAATTATTCTTTCAATAATTATCATTGTAATATTAGTAAGAAATATAAGAAAACCAATATTTGAATTAACTATAGCTGCAAAAGATTTCAGGGAAGGCAATATGAATGCACGAAGTGAAGTGAGATTGAAAAATGAATACGGCACCTTATCCGATTCTTTCAATTCAATGGTAGAAAGCATTCAGAGTACAGTAGAACTGGATAAAAAAGCTTCCGAACTTTCTAAAATCATGTTACTTGAAGAAGATCCGCATAATTTTTTTGTTACACTTTTACCATTGCTGGCAACACATACAAATTCTCAAATGGCAGCAGTTTATTTACTGTCGGAGAATAAAAAGAAATTTGTACATTTTGAATCATTTGGAATGTCTGACAGTTCAAAACTCACTTTTAACGTGGATAGTTTTGAAGGTGAATTCGGTTCTGTTCTAATGTCCCGGAAAATACAAATTATAAAACGGATTCCGAAAGATACACGTTTTCTATTTCAGACAGTCAGCGGTAAATTTATTCCACGTGAAATTATTTCGGTACCCATCATTTCTGGGAATGAAATGGTAGCAGTCATTTCACTTGCCAGTGTACGGTCTTATGGCGAACAATCCATACAATTGATTAACAATTTACTTTATACACTAAGTGCCCGAATTGAAGGAGTTTTATCCTATCAAAAAATTCAGTTATTTGCAAATAAACTGGAAACACAAAACACCGAACTGGAAGCACAAAAGAATGAGCTCGAAGCTCAATCGGCCGAACTGAATGAACAAAACAGAGAACTCGAAATGCAAAAAATCCAGCTGAGCGAAGCCAGTAGATTGAAAACCAATTTTTTATCGAATATGAGCCACGAACTTCGGACCCCACTAAATTCGGTGATTGCTCTGTCGGGTGTTCTTAATCGTCGTCTCGTCAATAAAATTCCGGATGATGAATATAGTTACCTCGAAGTTATTGAACGAAACGGGAAACATTTACTTGAACTCATTAACGATATCCTGGATATATCGCGCATTGAAGCGGGGAAAGAAGAAGTAGAAGTTACAAAATTCAGTTCAAACAACCTTATTTCTGAAGTTATTGGAATGATTCTTCCTCAGGCGAATCAGAAAAAAATTGAATTGAAACAGCTGGCTAATGATACCGATATTATTATTCGGGGGGATTCCCATAAATGCAGACACATTTTGCAGAATTTAATTGGAAATGCAGTTAAATTCACAGAAAAAGGGGCTGTTGAAATTTCAACAGATGTAAAGGGTGATCAGGTAATTATAAAAGTAAAAGATTCAGGTATTGGAATTTCGGAAGAGCATATATCTTATATCTTTGATGAATTTCGTCAGGCAGATGCCGGAACTTCACGTAAATATGGTGGCACAGGGTTGGGTTTGGCAATTGCAAAGAAATATGCGAATCTACTCGGAGGAACTATTGAAGTTATAAGTATCTCCGGAGAAGGTTCAACATTTACTTTCATATTGCCTTTAACGTATGCTTCAGATAACAGGATTAGTGAAACTGACTCCGAATACAATAAATTCAGTATTACAGTTCCTGTCATTCATCAACAGTCTGGCCCTCTTAAAACTATTTTACTGGTTGATGATAGTGACCCGGCAATTATCCAGTTAAAAGATTTTATGGAAGAAACCGGATATAAAATTTTAGTAGCACGGAGCGGAGCCGAGGCACTTGATATTATATCACGAATAATTCCGGATGCTATGATTCTGGACCTTATGATGCCCGGAATGGATGGATTTGAAGTTCTTCAGACTATCCGGAATGCAGAACCTACTGCACATATTCCCGTACTCATTTTAACGGCCAAACAAATCACAAAAGAAGATCTTAAATTTTTAAAGCGGAACAATGTTCATCAACTGATTCAGAAAGGCGATGTAAACCGGATTGAACTGTTGAACTCAATATCTAAGTTAGTGGTTTCTGAAAAAAAATATGTTAAAACAGAATCAAAGGAAATCATACCTATAATTGGCATGCCTGTTATTCTTGTAGTTGAAGATAATCCTGACAATATGCTGACTGTAAAAGCAATACTTGGAAAAAACTATACAATTATTGAAGCTGTTGATGGATCCCAGGGAATTATAATGGCAATTAAGCATACTCCACATCTTATATTAATGGATATTGCTTTACCCGGAGTAGATGGAATAGAAGCATTTAAAGCAATCAGAAATACCGGGCAACTGGCACATATTCCAATCGTCGCTCTTACTGCAAGTGCAATGATATTAGATCGGGAAACAATATTGTCGCACGGTTTTGATGGATATATTGCAAAACCCATCGATGAAAAAGTATTCTTTAATACAGTAAACCAGATCCTTTATGGAAAGTAGAATTCTCTGGAATCAATTTTCAAAAAATTAAATTGTAGGATGATAATAGATTAAATTGCAAAATATTATACAAATTGTCATACTATTCAATTAAAAAAACTGACACCAAAACATCAACAGACTCTAACAACCACTTTATATCTTTTTATGGAGAGTAGATTAATAAAAATTCTTGCAATAGATGATAATCCGGACAACCTGATAACGATTCAGGCACTCGTAAATGAAGCGTTTCCAAAAGTGCTTATTTTAAAAGCTTTAAACGGATTACAAGGTATTGAACTGGCATCTTCAAATAATCCGGATGTTATCCTTTTAGATATTGTCATGCCTGAAATGGATGGTTATGAAGTTTGTAAAAAATTAAAATCGAATAAAAATTTAAGAGATATCCCTGTCATTTTTGTCACTGCCATTAAAGGGGATAAAGAGAGTAGGATTAAAGCTCTGGAATGTGGTGCTGAAGCATTTTTGGCAAAACCAATTGATGAAAGCGAACTTGTGGCACAAATCCGCGCGATGGTAAAGATTAAAACTGCACATTTAGAAAGACATGATGAAAATATACGATTAGCTGCATTAGTGGCAGACCAAACAAATGAACTTAAAAAAACGTATACAGCAACCTTAAATTTGCTGGAAGATTTAAAAAAAGAAAATGAAGCTCGTAAGAAGACTGAAGAGGCATTAAGGGAAAGTGAAGAGAAATTCAGGGATATGGCAAATTTGTTACCTCAGATTGTTTTCGAAATCGATCTTAATGGAATTGTCACCTACGTTAATAAACAAGCTTATTCAATTTTTGGGTATGATGCAAATGAATTAATCGGATTAAATTCATTAGACCTCCATGTTGCAGAAGATAGATCACAGGTAAAAGAGAAACTATTACTTAAGTTAAGCGGTGTTGAAATCGAAAAGAAAGACTATAATATGATCCATAAAGATGGATCAACTTTTCCGGTATTAATATATACAAGTCTTATTTATAATGGCATAAACCCAATTGGATTAAGAGGTATTGTGATTGACATTACCGAACAAAAACTGGCTGAAGAAAAAATCCGGGAAAGTGAAGAGAAATTCAGAGAAATGGCAAATTTGTTACCTCAAATAGTTTTCGAATCGGATTTATCAGGCAAATTGACTTATGTAAATAAACAAGCCTATAAGATTTGTGGATACAATGATGAGGAGAGTATGATTGGTAAAAATTCAATTAATTTTTATTCTCCTCAAGACAGACACCGGGCAAATGAAAATGCAAAAAACAGAATTGAAGGAAAACCAATAGGAAATAGTATTTATTCTCTCTCGCGAAAAGATGGTACCTTATTCCCTGTACTTGTTTATTCAAATCCGATTATAAAGGAAAATAAACCTGTCGGATTAAGGGGAATCATTGTTGATATTACCGAGCAAAAGCTGGCTGAAGAAAAAATCATTCATATCGCACGACTTTATGCTTTTCTAAGTCAGATAAATCAGGCAATGGTTCGTACGCAAAGTATAGAAGTACTTTTAAAAACGATTTGTGAAGTTGCCATTGTATCAGGTCAATTCCGTATGGCTTGGGTGGGAATGGTTGATGAAAAACAACATAGTATTAACCCTGCAAGCTGGGCCGGACATGAGGATGGTTATCTTGATCAGATTACTATTACAACCGGGTTTGAAATAAACGGTTCAGGGCCGACAGGAACTTCATTCCGTGAAAGAAAAATTATTTATTGCAATGATATCGCCACTGACCCGATGATGCTTCCCTGGAAAGATGAATCATTAAAACGTGGTTATAAATCGTTAGTTGCAGTTCCGATCTTACGTAAAGAAAAAATACTTGGCATCTTGACTCTTTTTGCAAAAGAGCCTGGTTTTTTCAGTGATGATGAGCTAAGGTTGCTCAAAGAGATCAGTGATGACATTACATTTGCAATAAATGCCATCGAATCGGAAAACATTCGGAATCTGACTGAAAAAGAATTAGAACACAGTAGAAATGAACTGAAAACCATATATGAACACGCGCCGGTAATGATGTGCGTTGTTGATAATAACAGGCATATATTATTTGCAAATCAGGCATTTTCGTTATTAACAGGGATTCCTCAGAAAGACATGATAGGTGGAGCCGTTGGCGGAGTAATTGGTTGTATGAATTCTATGACTGATCCCATGGGTTGCGGCTATGGATTGAATTGCAAGAATTGCAATCTGAGTAATGCCATGGAAGAAACCTTTGTTACAGGTGTCGGGCTTCGAAATATTGAGTATCAATCGACCTTGAACATCGACGGAATTAGTCACGAAGTATCTTTACTTGGATCAACAGCATTAATTAAAAATGATGATAAAAGCAGCCTTTTGTTATGCTTACACGACATAACCGACCGAATGCTGGCAGAAGAAGCCTTACAAAAAAGTGAAATGTTATTACGTACTTTTATTGACAATTCTCCATTCGAAATATGGGCAAGAGATATGAACAGCATTGGCATTCTTGAGAATAAAAAGTCTGTCGATCATTACGGTTCAATTATTGGCAAAACTCCAAAAGAAATCAAATATATAAATGCTGATGTGTCTCATTTGCTTGATGCAAATAATCAACGTGTATTGAATGGAGAAATAGTAGATGAAGAACATGAATTTTACATCGATAACAAATTACAAGTCTCTCAACAGATTGTTTTTCCAATAAATAACAATGAGAAAATTATTGGGATAGCCGGATTCAATATTGATATCACCGACCGGAAACAAGCTGAAGAAGCATTAAGAGAGAACAATTCGAGACTTGAACTTGCCATGCAAGTAGGAAATATGGCCTGGTGGGAAATGGATGTGAAATCGGGCAGTATGATTTACGGAAAAATGAAAACCGAGATGTTAGGTTATCTATCCGAAGATTTTGTTCATTTTAAAGATTTTATTACAATAGTTCATTCCAGCGATCAGGAAAAAGTAATCAATGCACTCAGGGAACATCTGAATGGAAATGGAGATAAATATGAAGTCGAATATCGTATATTAGACAGTTTGGGCAATTACAAATGGTTCTACGATCTGGGGAATATTTCAAAAAGAGATGAGAATGGAGATCCAAAAACAATATTGGGTTTGGTACTGGATATTACCGAACGAAAAAAATTCGATAAAGAGTTGAATGATCAAAAACAATTTTTCGAACAAATGTTTATGCAATCGTCCATTAGCACTCAAATTCTGGACCGTGAAGGGTGGTGTGAACGGATAAATCCAAAACTCTCCCAGATATTTGGAGTTGAAGCTAAGGATATGGAAGGAAAGCTATATAATATCTTTAAAGATAAAGAAATTAATCAAAGTATCGGTAGGAAAAAACTTGAAAAGGTATTCTACGATGGGAAAACTTCAGAATGGGAAGTTTTGTTTGACATTGGAAATGCAGCAGTTTCCCAGAATATCCAAGTAAAAGAGAATAAAAAAATATGGTACCATAATTGGGCATATCCAATTTTTAATCTGAATGATGAAATAAGTCATATCATAATCCAGCATGACGATATTACGGATCGAAAAATAGCAGAAGAAGCACTGAGTAACTCACAGGATCAATTGAAGAAATTTGCAGCTCATCTACAAAATGTTCGTGAGGAAGAAAGAGTGCTGTTAGCCCGTGAAATTCATGATGAACTTGGTCAGATTCTAATTGCCATTAAAATTGACATGGGCATGTTGAAACAAAATGTGTTAAAAGGAATAAGTAAAGAACATACTGAAGGTATATTATCAAAATTTGATGTGCTTTTTAGCCTGGTAGATAACACCATTAAAACAGCCCGTAAAATCATGACCGATTTAAGACCTGAAGTACTTGATTTGCTTGGATTTATTGAAACAATCAAACAACATCTCAACGCTTTCCAGGAAAGATACAAAATCAAGTGCTATTTTGACAACTCAAATTCCAGGTTAGAACTGGATTCGCAACAATCAGTTGCCTTGTTCCGGATTATTCAGGAAGCGTTGAATAATGTTGCTAAACATTCAAGAGCCACTGAATTGAGAGTTATTTTAGAACAAAAAAACAATCAGTTAACTCTTGAAATAGTGGATAATGGAATTGGGTTTGACGAAAATCACAAAAAGAATTCTGATTCATATGGATTAATCGGCATGAAAGAAAGAGTCTTCCTGTTGGATGGCGAACTGACAATAACAGGAAATAAGGACCACGGGACAAGTATAAAGGTAGTTATGCCTTATTTGAATTAGAACAAAGTCAATCGTTTTTTCAACAATAATAAGTCAAAACGGAAATAATATTATAGAAAACAAGTGCTATAAATTTTCAACTGAATTTATAGAAAAGTCTTTTATGCATTCAATTATATATATAAAAATATGATATAGAATGAAGTACATAAAGATTGCAAACTGTTGGATTTTATGAGTAGATAAATCTAAAACACTTTGAACTCTTTATATAAATCTAACAGTGATTATTCAGGGTAAAACCCTTTAATGAATCATATTTAAAAGTTGAAATACCTTATTGAAATTATCACAATATCTTCAAATAAAATTATTTTCGTACGTTAACCGATAGTAATAAAAATGATTTAAAATGCATATTGACAACGAATTAAATTTCTCTTCTGACATTAATGAACATTCCATTCAGTTCAATGACATCTTTAATCTGGAAGAAATTCAACGGATGCAGGATTTACTATCCGATGCCACTGGTGTTGCATCAATAATAACCAATCCGAATGGACAACCGTTGACAGAGCCAAGTAACTTCTGTTCATTGTGTATACTTATTCGTGGCACAAAAAAAGGGCTTGTTAACTGCATGAAATCGGATGCTTTAAATTTTAGTTGTATTTCATCGGAAATGGAACTAAAACCGTGTTTGAGTGCAGGATTATGGGATACCGGAGCAAAAATATCCGTCAAGGGAATTCATATTGCAAACTGGCTTATCGGTCAAGTGCGGAATGAAGAAAATGATCTACAAAGAATCATTGATTACGGAGAAGAGATTGGAGCTAACAAAGATGAATATTTGACCGCTCTTAATCAGGTTCCTTTTATGTCGAAACAGAAGTTTGAGAAAGTATTCAACATGATGTTTGTAATAGCAAACGATTATTCTGATAAATTATATAAAAACATACAACTGAACAAGCAAATTGCAGATCACAAAAAGATCAATAATTTGTTGCATAAAAGCGAGGAATCACTTACTATTACACTAAACTCTATTGGCGATGGAGTCATCTCATCAGATAATAACGGATTGGTTGTGAACTTAAATCCTGTTGCAGAGAAAATGACAGGTTGGTCCTTAAAGGACGCAAAAGGGAAACCGTTGACCGAAGTTTTTAAAATCGTAAACGCCATATCACGAAAGCTTGTTGACAATCCGGTTAGAAAAGTACTGGAGAATGGTAATATTATAGGACTAGCCAACCACACAGTCCTGATTTCAAAAGATGGGAATGAATATCATATTGCCGATAGTGCTGCACCAATAAAAAATATCGTTGGAGATATGACAGGTGTTGTTCTTGTATTCTCAGATGTTACTGAAAAATATAAAGCAGAAGAGAAATTAAAAGAAAGTGAACGCAGCAAATCAGTCCTGTTATCAAATCTACCGGGTATAGCATACCGTTGTAAATTTGATTCACAATGGACTATGGAATTTATTTCCGAAGGTTTCTTTAACCTGACAGGATATCACACGAAAGAAATTATCAACAATCATAAAATGTCATTTAATGATTTAATTCTACCGGATTATCATGAGTACCTTTGGAATGTCTGGGAAAAAGCAGTTCAGTTTCATGATAAAGTGTGTGTAGAATACAAAATTATGACTGCCAGTAATCAGATAAAATGGGTTTGGGAACAGGGCATACCCATCTACAATTCCATGGGAGAAGTGGAAGCATTGGAAGGTCTTATTATCGACATTACGGAACAGAAAACCATTGAAGCAACTCTTCAAAACGAAAGATTATTGCTGCGGACCCTTATAGATAACATTCCGGATCCTATTTACGCTAAGGATTTGTCGGGAAAGAAGACTCTTGCCAATAAAGCAGAAGTAGAGTTTCTAGGAGCAACTTCGGAGGATGAAGTACTTGGCAAGGATGATTTTGACTTTTATTCAAAAGAATTTGCCGATAACTTCAACGCAGATGATAAGCGGGTCATGCAAACCGGTATCCCGGATCTAAACAGCGAAGGATTTATTTTTGATAACAAAGAAAAAATGCACTGGCTTCTTTCTTCCAAACTTCCACTTCGTGATAGTGATGGGAATATAACCGGCGTAATGGGAATTGGTCGAGATATTACCATACGCAGAGAGGCTGAGGAAGCATTGAAAAAAAGCGAGAGCTTTTTAAAGGAAACACAGGTCATTGCACATCTCGGTACTTTCTCATTAAATATTATGACTCAGAAATGGATTAGTTCGGAAATCCTTGATTCTATTTTAGGAATAGATACGGATTTTGATAAGTCTTTTTCTGGTTGGTTATCCATCATTCATCCTGATTGGCAGAAAACCATGAAAGAATATGTACTTCAAACTGTAATCGGTAAGAAATTAAAATTCGATAAAAAATATAAAATTATCAGGCAACTGGATAGCCGGGAACGATGGGTTCATGGATTGGGTGAATTGGTTGTTGATACCAACGGACAGCCTGTTCAGTTAATTGGTACTATCCAGGATATTACAAACAGAGTGAACAACCAGGAAGCTCTTCGTTTAAGTGAGGAAAAATACCGGAATATTTTTAACAATATTCAGGATGTTTTCTATCAGGTAGATATGTCCGGCAACCTAATAGAAGTAAGCACATCCATCCACCAGTTTGCAGAATATAAACGGGATGAAATTATTGGACGTCCCATAGAAATTCTGTATGCCGATGTCAACGACCGAAGGATTGCGTTGGCTTCCCTACACAAAAATGGTCAGGTAAGGGATTATGAAATCGACTTAAAGACTAAAAGCGGCGAACGCAGACATGCTTCCCTTAATGCAAAGCTGATTTTTAATTCAACCGGAAAACCAACGCATATTGATGGATTTATCAGGGATGTAACACAACGCAAACTGGCAGAGAACGCACTGCGCGAAAGTGAAAAGAAATTTCACGATTATATCGAATATGCACCCCATGGAGTTTTTGTCACTGATGAATCCGGCAAATACGTTGAAGTTAATTCAGCGGCTTCCGAGATAACCGGGTATAGCAAAGAAGAATTGATTTCGATGAATCAAAATGATTTAATTTCAACCGGGTCGGTAATAACTTTTGTAAATCATTTTAAAACAGCTGTAAAAAAAGGATTTGCCACAGACGAATTTGAACTGATACGGAAAGATACATCGAGAGGTTATATTTCAGTCGACACGGTTAAATTATCAGATTATTTGTATCTCGGTTTTGTCGTCGACATTACATTCCGGAAAAGAGCTGAAGATGAATTAAAAGAAAGTGAAGAGTTTTTGAAGGAAACTCAGGACATCGCTCATCTTGGAAACTGCATTATAGATATTCGAGCAGAGACCTGGAAAAGTTCGGATATCATGAATTCAATTTTTGGAATAGGACCTGATTTCGTAAAAACGTTCCAGAGTATTGCCTCCATCATACATCCGAAATGGAGAAACAGATTGGGTGAATATTTCAAACACGATATCCTTGAAAAAAGGGCCAAATTTGATTTCAAATTCAAAATTGTCCGACCACTGGATAGAGAAGAACGATGGGTACATGCTATCGGGGAACTTAAAATGAATATTGAAAATAAACCGGACAAATTAATTGCTACAGTTCAGGATATTACTGAAAGGAAACTCTCCACCGATGCACTCAGGCACAGTGAAGAACTTCACCGTTCAATTCTGAATGCCTCTCCCGATGCCATTGTAGTTGTAGAAATGGATGGTCAGATCCGCATGGTTTCACCGGCAGCATTAACATTATATGAATGCAAAAATACCAACCAGCTTCTTGGATTGAACATGTTTGATTTTCTGGTCCCTGAAGATAAAAACCGTGCTATGTCCAATTGTGAACTGATGTTTAATGGGTATATCGGGACTATCGAATACCGTATTGTTCGAATGGATGGTTCAATATTTTTTGCGGAGATGAATGGAGATATCATTTGGGATACACTCGACAAACCAAATGGGATGGTATTTATCATCCGGGACATTACCGACAGAAAAAAAGGAGAAGTTGCCCTAAAAAGTTCTCAGGTTGAACTTAAAGAATTTGCATCCCATTTGCAAAATGTACGTGAAGAAGAAAAGTTACAATTAGCTCGTGAAATTCATGATGAACTTGGTCAGATTTTAATTGCCATTAAAATTGATCTGGGAATGATGAAACAAAAAGTATTAAAAAGTATCAAAACCATTGATGCTGAAAATATTTTGACTAATTTTGACAATCTTTTCGGACTAGTTGATAACACATTAAATACAACCCGAAAAATAATGACCGATTTAAGACCCGAAGTCTTATTTTTAATTGGATTTGTTGAAGCAGTAAAACTTTACGTGAATAATTTTAAAGAACGATACCAGGTGATATGCCTGTTTGAAAATAGCGTTCCCGAATTAAAATTAGATGCACAACAATCCGTTGCATTATACAGGATTCTTCAGGAATCATTAACGAACATTGCCAAACATGCTAAAGCATCCCGGCTTAAAATAAATCTTGGGATGAATGATGATAAATTAATTCTTGAAATTAGAGATAATGGTATTGGGTTTAAAACTTCCCAGAAAAGTAAGCCAAACTCCTATGGCCTTCTCGGTATGAAAGAAAGAGTCTATTTGCTTGAAGGAGTATTAATCATTTCGAGCCAACCCGGTGAAGGGACCTCGGTGAAAGTTGAAATACCATACGTTAAACAGTCAAAGAAAAAAAAGGAAGTTATAGAAAATAAATAGTGTTCTTTCAATTAAATAATGCTTTATAAACCATAAACTCTATCGAATATTCAATTAGGTAAATATTGATAAATAAACCAAAATGTGAAATCGGATATATTTTTGTTTCTTCATCTTAAAAAAACGTAGCAAAAATCTTTGATATGGTGATATTTTTATTATCTTGTTCTGAATTTAAACAACAGTTGACTACTTTGTACCTGTTCTTTAGTTTCTGTAAAAAAACGAAAATCATTCTTTATCAAGTAATTTAAATTTGTAAACTTATAAAACAACCTGTATGATAAAAGTATTTATTGTAGACGATCACGAAATCATTCGTGAAGGATTAAAAAAGATATTAAAAGAAGAGTCTGATTTAATGGTAGTTGGTGAAGCGCAGAGTGGTGATGAAGTACTCCTGAAAATCAATGAAATTGATTGTGATATCATGTTGCTTGACATGAATATGCCCGGAAGAAGTGGACTCGAATTAATTGGTGACCTTAAAAAATTGAAACCGGAACTTCATATTTTAGTGCTGAGTATTCATCCTGAGGACAAGTTTGCTTTACGCACTTTGAAAGCGGGTGCTTCCGGTTATTTGTGTAAAGATACCGCCCTTGAAGAATTGGTCATTGCCATACGTAAGGTTTATACACGTGGCAGGTATTTAAGTAATACCCTGGCCGAACAACTGGCATTTGATTTTATGCCCGAAAAGGAACAATTGCCACACGAACAATTGTCGAACCGCGAACAGGAAATTATGTTTATGCTCGCTACCGGTAAAAAAGTAAAAGATATTGCCAAAGAACTGAATTTAAGTATTAGTACCGTTTTTACATACCGTGTCCGTATTTTTGAGAAATTAAAGATTAAGAGCAATGTTGAACTCACCCATTATGCCATAACAAACAAGCTGGTGGATTAATTAAGAGTTGATTACGCAAATTATTTAAAATATTTCTGTACCTTTGCAGCCCAATTATCGAGGAAGAAAGAATAATTACTACACTGCGTAGTATAACTTCCAGTATAATTGGGCATTATTTTGCCTTTTTTTTAAAATTCATTGTTATAAGCACATACACGTTCGTATCAACACCTGTTTCATGTGACAGTTTCTCTATTTAGGTCCAACTCTTTCATCCTATCTTACTTTCAAAGCGTCTTATTGCATATCATCTGTTGAACGGATTTGGTGACAGTTTTAATTCTGCTAATATCATTTCAAGTGCAGAAAGTATGCAACCTATTATTTGGTAACTCAATCATGTTTTGTAAAAGGTTTTTAGATGAATACCTAAACCTATTAAAAATACAGTTAATGTCAAAACTCAACTTTTATATTAAATTCAGGAAATGCAGCATTTATTCAGTATTTAAGTAAACTAAACGAAGAGATATTCGTTTATTAACTGTTGTCTTCTATTTAAATAAAAAGCTTCATTAATAACGACAGTACAGGTTCGATCAATTATGGGCCAATATTGAAAAGCATCTACTAAAAAGCGAAAGAGTCAGTAAAAGAATAATTATTGGAAGTTAAATTGAAAAAACGTCAAAAGAAAATACTTACATGGATCGTTGTATGGGCCGGATTGCTCATAATAGTGCTCTATTCGCCTGTAGGTAGTCCAGGATTATATTCCTCACAGAACTATTACACCGATAACCAGAGCGTTCCTTTAATTCGTAGTGGATTCAATCACTCACACAAAGTGACTTCTTCCTCTGAGGATGTTGACAATGGATCTGCTTTCCCCGAAAATTCTTCTACACCCGTTACAAATTATACTACAGGAAATTATCAGTCAGCAAATTCATTATCCCGGGGCACCTCATATTCTACAAATCAATCATCGGACCAAAATACAAATAAGTCAACAACAAGTGCTACAGGAGGTGCAGGCATCTCCATGATTGCCCGCAGAGGTTCTGGAAGCAACAATGGCAATTCAGCAATTGCAATGACCAATGGTATAGCATCAATATCAACTACTGATTTATCTTCAACAAATACAATAACGAAACAAAGTTCTCAACAAAGCACACAATCAACTGGTGCTACCGATCCCGGTGGAGACCCTACCAACGCTCCAATTCCTGTAGGTAATAGTTGGGAGGCATTAATGCTGTTTGGGGGAATATATGTCTTACTAAAGATGAAAGTCACTTCCAGAAAACTGGTTTAAATATCTTTCAATATTAAGTTATAATTCAGAAATTGATTTCAACGATTATCAGAATCAACCTATTCTTTTTATGTTAAATTACACCCGTATCTACCTTTCTTTCATATTCATAGGTTGTTATTATATCAATTCAAGGAATAATAGTATATTTGCATGCCTTTAAGTTTTTATTTCAACTTTTAATGCACTTCATGATTACGAGTTGTTATACGGATTCTGACAAAGCCAACTCTATTCATCTGTATTAAAAGTTTGACTATGATACATTTTATACCTGCCAATTTTCTAAAAGGGTCTTTTAGCTTTTCAATTTATTCTGCTTTTAAATATTCACTTTTCCATTTTTATAAATTATTATTACCTGGATTATTATTAATAATAATTTGGAATCCGACTGCTGGCGCAAATGTAGGTGACTACAAATCAAATGCATCTTCATTCAACTGGATTTCGTCTTCAAACTGGTTGGTTTGTTCGACTGCTGGTAATCCAGGACTATGGTCAACAGCTACAAATTATCCTGGTCAAAGTACTTTAACCGGGAACGTTTTAATTGTAGATGGTCAAACAGTAAATCTTAATGGAGCGATTGTACCAAATGCAATAGGATCTTTAACCATTGGGACAACTACAGCAGGTGATGGCGGTTTATCTTTTACATCCAATAATCCTTGCAGTTTAAATGTTACAGGTGATATAACAATTAATGGTGGAAATATTCTGATAGAGAGTAATACCACTGCCATTCTTCACACATTGGCTGTGGGGGGTAACATTACATTGAAATCTGGCTCTTTTAACATGAAATCCAACTTTCCAGGTTGCCAGTTGATCCTGAATGGCACTTCAAATCAGACTATCAGTGGTACGGGTGGAAATTATTATTTTTATGATTTGTTAATTCGAAATACGAAAGGCGTTTTACTCAATTATAAAGCAGACTTAATGCGGAATTTAACGGTTGATAATAATTGTATCTTTGATATTTCTACAGCCATATTTAATAAAACTTCATCACCCGATACTAATATAAAATTAAATTCCGGCTCTATCTTTCGGTTATCCGGTACTACAGGTGGTACTGGAGGATCAACAGGGAGCAATTTTCCTGTTCGAACCGGCGGCGGATTATTTTCATATACTATTGATGCAGGAAGCACTGTAGAATATTATGGTGTGGATCAAACTATATCACAAACTGTAGCATATTCCAATCTCACACTTTCAGGCAGTGGAGTAAAAACAATTACAGGTATAACAGTAAATGGTATTTTTTCGTTGGAAGGTACAGCTACAACAACTGGGACAGCACCAACTTATGGTATAGGGGCCACACTTCAATACAAAGGCAGTACAGCCCAAAAAACAGGAATTGAATTACCGGTTGCTTTTAGTGGTTCGGGGGGTGTAATTTTCACTAATACTGCCGGGGTAACATTAGGTTCATCAATAAAAGTAAATGGTGCCACACAAATAACTCCTGCGTCATCCAGATTAATAATTCCACCTGCAACATGTTTAAATACTACTACAATTGCCAGCACCACTGATCCCAATCAGATACTAATACAAACCAGTCCAACAGGAACCGGGGGAAATGGGTCCTTAATTTTTAATAATGTTGGAGCTGTTTATGGTACTGTAGAAATGTTTTCAAAAGCAGCCTATGATGGAACACATTACAAGTGGCAGTTTTTTGGTATTCCATTGCATAATTTGGCTGCTGCCAGTCCAACTTTTGATGGCGGGTATGTTCGTAAAATGAATGAAAGTGATTTCCCTTCGCACTGGGAACAGTTGACTAATACTTCAGGACTTGCTCCATTCATCGGTTATGAAATCACTCAATTTAATTCTAAACCATATGTATTCCAAGGCCAACTTGAGAACAAAGATTATCCTGTAACGACATTACCTTTTACAACTACAGGCGTTACTTATCCAGGTCAAAGTTTGATTGGTAATCCATATACTGCTGCAATCGAAATATCTAAAATAGTGTTTGGAAATAAAATGTTTAAGACAGTGTATATTTATAATACAGGATCATTTGCTGATTGGAATATTAAAAAAGGAGTTGAACAAATTGATTCAGCAACTACAATTAGTCCAGGACAATATACAGCCATACCTTTTGCATTAGCTGGAAAATTTGGGTTGCAACATCAAATTCCTTCCATGCAAGCTTTTCTGGTTAAAGCTATGTCAAAAGATGCTACTGCAACCCTTTTTATACCTTATAGTTCTGTTGTTGCTGACTCTGTTCCTCAGCGGTCAAAGAAACAACTTTCAATATCAACGTCAGAGGAGTCATGTACCATCATTAATGTAAAAGGCTCCCGATTTTCCGACCGTATGTGGCTCTTTACAGAACCTAACTGTACGCATAGTTTTGATAACGGTTGGGATGGTGAGAAATTCCTTGGCTCAGGCCTGGCACCACAAATATACGCCATGGAAGCTGATGGGGATTACCAGGTGAATTCGGTGGACGATATCAATAATACATATCTTGGTTTTCAGGCTGGTGAAGATAGCCTGTATACACTTACCTTTACCCATCAAAACCTGGAGTTGAAGTATGGGAATATTTATCTGGTCGACTCTGTTGGTCAACAAACAGTGGATATCACATTAGATGGTTCAAAATATGAATTCAGGTCCCTGCCTACCGATTCCATTATCAAACGTTTTAAAATCATAACAAGTCCTGACATTTCTACAAAGGTAACTACTCCTACTTTAGCAATCACCCAATTAAACCTGTTCAGTTCGAATCATACGGTTTATATTGATAATAAGTCCGATGAGACAGGATCTTTATATCTGTATGACATGACAGGCCGGTTCATTCAAAAGTATAACTTTGCAGCTCATGGTGTCTCTTCTTTCCAAACAAATGTAACTCCGGGAACTTATCTTGTAAAAGGAATAACTAAAAACCGGTCGGTGACTAAAAACATATCTTTGTAATAGCGGGTAGTGTACAGTCGGTAGTTGGGAAACACGTTTCTGCTGTTAACAAGTCTCACTCCCATTACTAACACACTTTTTTTAAGCAATAACAAGTGGGAGGGCGACAACTACAACAGTCACCCTCCCACTTTCTTATTTTCGCAAAACCTGGTTTTTTAATAGTGGGAGTGCGATTTGATAAATCAACCACACCCGTATCGTAATTGAAACTAGACATCCTTTTGTCTTTGTTCTTTTGTCTGATTGTATCCAGAAAAACGTATACTCTTCATCTCTTACTTCTTGCCTCTTACTCATACTCTATTTTAAATATCATTATTTTTCAGCACTCAGTCCTCACTTCTCATTCCTCACTCTTAATTTTTTTAGTAAAAAGTAATTAAAACTTTTTTTGTAGCATATTTTTTTGGCCTCGCTGCTTATAAAAAGATTAAATATGTCACATATAAATTAATATTTAAAAACATAATCAGAAAGGCAATAAACTCAAGTTTTGATGCTACATTTGTATAATCTTGGTTTTATTTCAACCCGTTATAATTCGTGTTCATTCAGTGAAAAGTAGAATTAGAATCCCGATAATATTCAATTCATCATATTCATTATTAATCATTTGACTAGTTCATAAACTTTACCCGGGTGATATACATCCGATGTAAACAACCGATAGTATTTTCTTTTAAAAAAAACTTTCATAGATACTATCCAACACAATGACTTTTTGCATTTACATCTAATATATGTTATTTTTATTAAATAAAACAGATAGCTGCCATCTACTTTACCAAAAATGATCATTAAAATATTTACTAAAATCAGTCCGGTTTTTTCATCTTAATATGTAGGTTATCATCTCTTAGAAAAAAATAAATAGTCTTAAAACTTCTTGTTAAATTGTATTGCCGAATTAAAAACAAACATACGAGACATAAAAAACAATGATTTCAGAATTATCATTATGAATAAATTCTGAAAAATAACGGTCCTTATTTTCTTGAGTGTAAATTATAATTTTAGTATTGTATCCTATGGTTACTTTTATGTTTTGATTTGTTTAGTAGTGTTCAGGTATAAGAAAGTCGAATTAAAAAAAACAATAAAGATCTGAAAAGAATAATGACTCAAATTCAACATACAATATTAGTTTGGTCGTTAGTGTGTGCAGGAATGCTCATTGCAGTATTGTATTCCCCTATTGGGAGTCCTTATTTTTATGCCTCACCGGATTATAAATCTGAAATCAGGAAAAACGCCTCAATTATCAGAACGATAGCAAATGCTCCCAAAACGCATACAATTTCCCACAATAGTCAGGATGAGTCAATAATGCCCGAACTATCAGCCACTTCACCTATAATCCGAAGCAATGGAAATACCGTTTCAAAGACAAACAATTCAAATGTATCATTCAATAGATCCACGTATTTCAAATCGTATCAACATATCAACAAAGCTTCTACCGGTATAGGTGGAAGTCCATTCCTTGCCGGAGGAAGATCGATGAACAGTGCCGGTTCATCAGCAATCATCATGACAAACGGCATTACCACCCTATCCCTGACTTCCGAAATGAGCAATCCCTTTTCAAAGCAAAATGCGACTGAACAAACAGCATCATTTGATAGTGGCAGTGATCCCGGCGATGATGGAGACTTAGGTAACCCGATACCGGTTGGTGATGGGTGGGGATTGTTAGTTTTTCTGGGTGTCTTTTATGGTTTTATTAAATGGAATTCAAAATAAATCAATAGTGGGAGGGCGACTTCCACTACAGTCACCCTCCCACTTGATTCTTTTCTCAGAGACCTTGTTCTTTCACAGTGGGAGAGCAACTTCTTGGTTTAGTATATATAGTTTCTACTGAAAAAGAAGTCGCACTCCCACTTCTAAAAATCACCCTTTTCATAAAGAATACCAAGTGGGAGGGCGACATCTGCTGCCAGGACGACATCAATGCATTTCCGATATCTGGGTTTTCAAATCATCCTGAAAATTGTTTTTCATTCTCGTCTTCTTACCTCTTGCCACTTACCTCTTGCCTCTGACTTCTTGCCTTTTCTGTCCTCCAGCT
>Ga0302215_10000589_pt1 | contig 26716 bp, 23 predicted proteins | sample II_Fen_N3_1_FD_194580 | JGI IMG/M metagenome (GOLD analysis project Ga0302215, IMG submission 194580) | Peat permafrost microbial communities from Stordalen Mire near Abisko, Sweden - II_Fen_N3_1 | ecosystem: Environmental > Terrestrial > Soil > Wetlands > Permafrost | place: Sweden: Abisko... | reverse complement strand
AAAAGGTAGAAATTGAGTTTGGATTGCTCTGTATCTCACATAATCTTGCAAAATACTCCGTTAATAGGGCTAAATAATAGGGGGAATGCCTATTTTTGTTGAAAATTCAATCCAAAAAGCAAAAAGCAACCCCTGAGATTTCAATAGACGGAAAAACGTCTAAAATTCTCACTTTTCCATTTTAGACGAAAGAGGCTGACTCAAGTTATATTTTGAGACAGCCTCGTTTTATATCAGCTCTTTGGGCTTGAGTTCAATTACTTCCAGACTCTGTATCTTATCGCCATCAATCTCGAAACGAACCAATGTTTGAACCTTGTGAAAACCATATTTTCCGGCAGCCCCGGGGTTTATATGCAATAAGTCAAGCGGTTTATCGTATTTTACCTTAAGGATATGCGAATGTCCACAAACAAACAGTTTGGGTGGATGCTGAAAAATAGCCGGTCGCACCAACGGATCATATTTTCCGGGATATCCACCAATATGCGTCAGCCACACCTTTACACCTTCGCACACAAACCGATTATGCTGAGGAAAAATGGAGCGAATCTCGTGGCTATCGATGTTTCCCCAAACACCTCGCAAAGGTTTAAATGCAATAAGCTTGTTCACCACATCCATCGAACCCCAGTCACCACAATGCCATACCTCATCACACAAGGCAAAATGTTCCAGTACACGCTCGTCGAGCATGCCATGCGTGTCAGAGAGTATTCCTATTTTTGTCATCTTATTGTCTCGTTTTAAACTCCAAGAAACTTAGACTACACCTGTTCGCTTATATCTCCAATAATACTTATTAAAAATATTGGGCCAAATTGAAAATATCAAAAATTTCAATTTACTATTAGGAGCAATAAGTGGAAAGTATTTTTCATACTTTTTATAGATTGAATACGAGAAGCTACCTACCGCTCTCTGACGCAGCAATTTTCTAACTGTAAACAGTTTCCCCTTTTCTCCGTGAATCCTGATACAATATAATTTTGCTTTGGTAGGCAAACTATTGGGAAGTGAAAACACAACATCTGCCCACGCTTTGCCAAATATTTCAATGATCCGATAAGGATTCCAACTGTTTTGTTTTTTCAGAGTCGTACCATAAATAACTTGTTCAGCATCCCAGTATGCGCAGAACGATTCTGAATTGGCAAATGTGTCGAATATTATTCCAAAATGAATAAAATTAGTATTTCGGTATTGCTTAAAGTTGGCTTTATTTATCACTGATCGGGAATAAATTGTAGCTGAGAGCAAGGTTAAATGCCAACCCACTTCAATCAGAAATTTTTCTGCCGAATAATATCTTTGCGATGCGAGATTAGCTACACGGCGATCATGATTAACACAATACAAATCTGGCTTTTCAGAGCTTAGAAAATCAAGTATTGAAGCAAGGTGTGTTTCATTTACACGATCACCATCTCCTAACACCCAGGTATACTCCGTTTGACTCAATTTGAGGGCAGTTTCAAAATTGATGTCAAAACCCTTGTTCTCCTCCTGACAGAAGTAGGACAAAAGTGAATATTGCGACATATATCTGTAGACAATCTCTTTTGTAGTGTCTGTAGAGCAATTATCCACAACAATTAGCGGCAAACAAATACCTTTTATTTTGGGAATAATGTCCTTGAGAGCTTCTTCAAGAAGTTCAGATCTATTAAAGGTAGGAATGCAAGCTGTTAACAATTCATTGCTAGTCATTTTGTAAGAATATAATTATTCTGCAGAATTATAATAGCATTTTTCCTGAATAGGTTCTGGAAGAAAAGGAAACATTCTTTCCAGAGGTTGCGAAACCATCTTCCCATTTTCATCCATCGATGAAGACGATTTTGGAAAAAGCGTCTGCTCGGGATTCATGGTTATCTCACAAATACATGGGCCAGCATATCCCAGAACTTTTTCAATCTTCTCAATCAGATGATCATTATCATTAATCCGTTCAAAATTAATACCATAAGCTGCTGAAATTTTCATCAGATCAGGACATACTACCCCACTTTGAGGATTGCTTCCAATAAACCTACCATTGAAAAATGATTTTTGCGTGGTTTTAATGGCTAGATAGCCTTCATTCTCAAGCACAAAGATCTTCACTGGCAAATTATAGGTTTTGATTGTTTGCAACTCTTGTATATTCATCTGAATACTACCATCGCCAGTTATCAAAATAGTTTTTCCGACAGGATTGCTCACACAGGCACCAATTGCTGCAGGCAAGTCATAGCCCATAGCTGCACAACCCTGATTTGCAAAAACGCGAACACCCTTTTTTACAAACATTGCTTGAAAAGTTGATGTGTAAGCCGTCCCATTCCCAGTGACTACAACATCCCCGTCTTTCAGTTGCTCAAATAATTTATCGGCAAAAACATATGAGTTTACATATCCATTTTCGGATTGATTATCATCGATAATAGTAGGTAACATATTCTCAATACTCCTTCCCCAGTTACGCCATTTGGAAAAATCAGATATCTGTTCTTGGCTAAGTTTATCTTTTAACCTAGGCAAAAAATATTTCAAATCGGCATGAATTGGCATATCAATATTCAAAGTTGGTTTAAGCATCTCTGCTTTATCAACATCTATCATCACCCTAAATGCCTTTGGGGCAAATTGTTCGTAAGCATAGCTCACCTGACGAATACTGAGCCTTGTACCTATTACAACTAATAGATCAGCATTTTGTACCATAATATTTCCAATTCTATCACCACATATTCCAGGTTTACCAAAAAATAAAGGATGATCATGCCAGATAAGATCATGTCCGCTTATGGCTGTAACAACAGGAATTTGTAGTTTTTCAGCTATGGCAAGAAATGTATCTACCTGATGTGCTAATCTAATTCCATTTCCAACATACAACACCGGCGATTTTGATTTTTGAATCAATCCCAGAAGTTCATTAATACCCTTATCTGTATCTTCAAGTTTGTAAATCTCACTTAATTCATTGGGATCAAAACTGTGCAATTGTGATTCATCAATCAAAGCAGCCTGAACATCCAAAGGTATATCAAGCCAAACAGGACCGGGTCTTCCATGCATAGCCAAATACATTGCTTTTTCCAGGTTATATTTTATGTCCTGAGGGTTGGTTATCATAGCTGCAAATTTCGTAATTGGCTTAACTATGTCGACAATATTTACCTCTTGGTCACCCAATTGTCGTAGTTCTAACTCGAAACAGGCTGAGAGCGTAGTCGATTGCTTCACTTGGCCTGATATATATAATGCAGGTATAGAATCTGTCCATTGCCCTAATACACCAGTTATAGCATTAGTCCCGCCAGGTCCGGTTGTAACATTCGTCACACATATTTTACCAGATGCACGGTAATACCCTTCAGCAGCAATTGCAGAAGCTTGTTCATGATGATTACAAACATAATTCATGTTTGTATTTTTTCCGATAGAGTCATTTAAATGCATTGACCCACCTCCGGTTACTAAAAACACAGTGTCGATACCGTACTTTTGGTAAAGATATTCGAAAATATAATCACTTACTTTAATCATGTATTCTATAGACTTAAGACGTTAAAAATTAATTCGTTTGCGCTCTATTACCAAAGGGCGCTTTCTTACCTGTGTATAAATTGAACCAATATATTCGCCAATAATACCAATAAAAAAAAGCTGAACTGAAGAAAAGAAGAATAGGCCAATAACCACAGGAGCCATACCTACATTAAAATCATCCCAGTATAACAATTTATAACCTAAATAGATCAAACCTACAACAAAACTGACAAGAGCAATAATAAAACCGATAAATGCGGCAGCCCTAAGTGGCAGCTTGGAATAATTAACAAAACCAAGCATACCCATGTCATACAAGGTATAAAAATTGTTTTTTGTATCTCCCTTAAGTCTTACTGGTTGAGTGTAATTAAACATATAACAATCGCTCCCAAGTTCAGCCACAATACCTCTAAAGTATGGGTATGGATCATCTAATTCTCTTAGCGTCTCTACAAATGATTGATCATATAAACCAAAACCTGTAAAATTACTAATATGCTCAATAGATGAAGATTTGTCAATAGCAAGATAAAAGGCCTTGCGCAACGAGAACATTAACGAATTTTCTTTACTTTTATTTTTTACACCAATTACCAATAAATTCCCCTCTTCCCATTTCTGAATAAAATCTGGAATCAAAATCGGAGGGTCCTGCAAATCAGCTACCATGAGCATAACAGCATCCCCATGCGCCTGTAGCAATCCATAAAATGGAGAGCGAATGTGACCGAAGTTCTTTGCATTGACAATTACCTTCACATTTTTGTCTTTCATCGCTAAAGCCGTCAAAATTTCGACAGTTTTATCCTTTGATGCGTTATCGATAAAAAGATGCTCATAATCGTAGTCAGGTAACAGGTCAAATTGAGCTTTAACCTGATTGTAGAGTTCTTCAACATTTTCCTCTTCGTTATAGCATGGTGTAACAATGCTAATCTTCTTTTTCATAGCTATCTTTTTTTGAATTAAATACAAAAAAATTTTGTATTAAAAATGAAATTCCGGCTATTATAATAGTCGCAATAAGACCTGCATAATACTTATTCAAAAAGCCTGTTGAAACAAAAACCCTGATTAATGCAATATTAATAAAATAGGTAATTGCATAAGATCCTATAAATTTAAATAGCAATTTATTGTTACTATTTTTAAATACGAAAGCACCGGTGGTCTTAAAATTAAATAGAACTCCTGCAATGGTACTTATAAGAACTGCCAGATCAGTAGACACATTAACATAAACTAACAAGCAATACAATCCATATCCAAAAACGGTATTGAGCACTCCAACTGCTGCAAATCTGAAAAGCTTTGTGTTGATTATTTTTTTTTGAATTAAGTATCTTTTATTATTCATTTTGAATTAATTTCCCGGTAAAAGTATCTCAAAATTTTTATTACTCCAAACGGTTTTATACTTATATTCTTTTACAAAATTATTTATTGCGTTTGTTCTTTTTTTGTTGAAATACCAATCATCTGGTTTGTTTTCATCATAGAAATGACTATCGAATTCTCCCCATTGATTCGTAGTTGTACAATGTTGCCGAACTATAATTGGCAATTTCTTCCCCTGAGCAATAGCTTTGTGGAGCTGGCGTTCAAATTCTTTGCCAGAATAACACCAAATCCAAGCATTTGGAATAAACGACTTAGTATCAGTCATATAATTCAGCCCCGGTATAAAATCATAAGCCATTAATTCAGCGCCAGGTTTAACGTACTTATTGAGTTCTGGTAACAATTCATTAATTAGTGAAGCTCTGTAATTTATTGTATAAATACCGTTACAAAACCTATTATTTATTTTGTAATGTTTCTTAATAGCCGGTGCTGGATCATAGTAAGCACGCGCATAATTTTGGTAAAAAAAAGATATAATAATGGATAATGTAATAATAGAAAAAAAATTCCTCAACAAATTACCATCAAGCCTTGAGAAAAAACCAATAAAACGACTGTTAGTCTTCGATTGTAAAATATTTTTCTGTTTACTTGGCAAACAACATGAATATAAATATGCCAATCCCATTGGCAAGGCTATCCAGCTTGAGGTCCACATTGTTTGAATCCCCATATCACTTCCCGCCGGAATGAACACAATCATTAACAGAGATATAAATGCACACATAACGGTAAATCTGTCCTTCTTTTTGTGCGAAAGTAAGATTATTATAATAGCTAGATAGGCTAAGAAGTGAATGGCATACATATCTTTGCTACGCAAGATATTACTTTTTTTAATCAACCAGGAACAATTTAACAAAACAATAAAGATCGACAAGAGCCATCTTAACCACTTATAGCTTGGTACGTACAGTAAAATACGCTTATATAAAACCACATAAATAATTGCAAACCCTGTGAGCAATCCCCCAAACTCCAAGATACCTCCATAGTTCCTTAAATAGCACCCAATCATTCTTCCAAATTGGTGCGAATTACTTGAGTCGGAAATACTGTTGACAGTTGAGGCAAATGATGCAATAAAATAATCCCAATGCCCCACCAACATCATTGCTTTTACAGTAAGTAGCATTCCAAGAAGTACTCCTCCTGTAAAAGTCCAGACAAAATTATTGAAGAACCAATTACCTTGTCTTTTGTAAAGAAAGTAGTAGAATGGGATAATCAGAATAAATGCTAATTGAACGATGTTAGGAATACGCACAAAAACATTTAAACCAATTATAAAACCTGAAAGAAAGGAATAGAACAACTTCTGTTTATCCAGAGCAGAATAAAGAAGTAGTACTCCAATGACAGCAAAAAAGGCAGTTAAAGAATTATATCCAAAAGGCTTAGGATCACCACTAACAATCAACACCTGAATTAGCAATCCAATTAACAGGACTGTAGTATTAAAATGCTTTCTTAAGAAAAAATAAGAGATGATTAAAATTGATGTATTCATTGCAACTCCAACCAAGCGCATGGCAAGAAAGCCCCCATTGGGCCATAGTTTATAAACTCCTCCCCCAATGACTCCAGTCAACCAATAAGGCATCTGAGCTACAACTGTATCCGGATTTTTAAAAATTTGTTGATAAAAGTACATTGCCCAACCCTCATCTGACAGATCAAAACCCTTAACGGAACAAAGCACTTGGTAAAATAATACAAATACCAGAAAAATTCCGAATTTATATTTATCGAAAAAAAAATTAAATTTAGCAGAACTCATGAGAAGAAAATTATTTATCAACCAATAACGACTTGTATTCTACAAGACTCATATTGGCTATATACCAGTTGTATAAATCAATCACAGCATCAGAAATTGTTGTAAATCCAAGACCACTAAATTCAGCTTTTAAACGTGAGTTGTTTCCACTGTATTCCAACCCATTTCCATCATGTGCAATATTAATGCTTAAGTCGGGTTTGTTAGTCAGTTTTTTTATCAGTAATGCAAGATCTTGTAACGAAATAGAATGATCAGGAGTGATATTGTATGAGTGAAATTGAGGAGTGTTTTGTATAAACCAGTCCAATATGGGCATTAAATCGTCTATATATAAGTAATCAAACTTGCGGTTTTGCTTTATCGTAATTGGAAGGTCAAAAATTGCCTTACAAATGGCATTCGATATAAACCGAATGGTATAATCTTCATATTTCCCAAAAATACCGAAAACCCGAAGATCGTATATATTACGACTGTTTTCAATTGATTTTGCACAAACATATTTACAATAACCATGTTCATCTTTGGGAATAAAATCGATGTATTGCTCCTCTTTGACTTTAGGTCGGTAGTTTTCTCCGTCATAGATAGCTCCCGAACCTATTACCAGCATTTTCTCATATTTGTCCTGTTGTTTCTCCAAATTGAAAAACATACGAGTATTGGTGTAAAACAAGTTAGAAAAATCTTTTGCATTTCTGTGTGAGGGTTTTACTGCAGCATGAATCACAATATCTACCTGATTTTGCTGAAAAAATCTTTCAACCGAAGCATCATCTGCACAGTTCAAATCCCGGCTCGTTGGAACCAAGATTTGATACTTTGTAGCTAAAAAACTTTCTTGAATATTTTTACCGATAAAGCCACTAGCACCAGTTAATAAAATTCGTTTTTTATTCATTTCTGACAAAATTCCACAATCTTCTGAATCATATAATCAAGCATTGGCAAGCTCATTCCTGGATAAACTCCTATCCAGAAACCATTATTCATAACATTATCCGTATTTGTAAGACTACCAATTACCCGATAACCTTCACCACTGCTTCTCATTTCATCAAAACATGGATGCTTTATTAAGTTGCCTGCAAAAAGCATTCGAGTTTGAATGTTGCTTTTTTCAAGATATTCTACCAATTCGTTTCGTCCAAAAGGCGCATCATCTTTTACACTAATTATAAATCCAAACCAACTTGGATCTGAATTCTTAGTGGGTTCAGGTAAAATAAGTACATCTGAAACTACTTTCAAACCAGCTTTGATATACTCCCAATTTACTTTCCGACGGTTAACAATAAAAGATAATTTCTTCAACTGAGCACAGCCTATCGCAGCCTGCATATCTGTTGCTTTCAGATTATATCCAAAATGAGAATATACATATTTATGGTCATAGCCCAATGGGAGTTCTCCAAACTGGCGATCGAATCGCATTCCACAAGAATCATCTTTTCCTGAATTACAAAAACAGTCGCGTCCCCAATCACGAAACGAGTCAATAATAAGTTTCAGTTGACGATCATCGGTATATACAGCCCCTCCTTCACCCATAGTTATGTGGTGTGGTGGATAAAAACTGGAGGTTCCTATATGTCCAATGGTTCCTGTAAATTTCCACTCCCCATCAATTAAATATTTTGAACCTAGTGCATCACAATTATCTTCAACAAGCCATAACCCATTTTTATCACAAAACTCTTTAACAGCCCCCAGGTCAAATGGATTACCTAAAGTATGAGCAATCATAACTGCTTTTGTTTTAGGTGATAGGGCGTTTTCAAGTTGTGCAATGTCAATATTATATTCTGGAGTTGTAATATCTACAAAAACTGGAACAGCACCAAATTGTATAGCAGGAGTAACGGTAGTTGGGAATCCAGCAGCCACAGTAATAATCTCATCTCCACGCTTGATACGTCTTTCGCCAAGTTTAGAGGAAGTAAGTGTCATGAAGGCAACCAAATTGGCCGATGAGCCCGAATTAACTAATGAACAAAATTTCACATTCAACAGTTTTGCAAAGTCACGTTCAAATTGTAATGAATAGCGACCTGAAGTCAACCAAAACTCAAGAGAAGAATCGACCAAGTTAACCATTTCATTTTCATCAAAATATCTACCACCGTAAGATATTTTATCTCCTTCTTCAAACTTCTTTTTTATTGCAAACTCCTCTTGATAGTATTCTTTCACTAATTGGAGGATTTGTTCTTTTTTTGTACTCATTCTTAAATATAGCGTAATAAAAATTTATTTTAAATATCAAAAAAGGAGAATACCTGAGTATTCGTATATTCGTTGATGTCAGCAGGCGATGCATAAAATTTCTGATACCAGCTCATTGTCCAGTCCACTGCCTGAGCCGCACTGAGGATCGGTTGCCAATTCAATTGACTTTTTGCTAAAGAAACATCCAACTTTAATAATTTTGCTTCATGAAAATCTTCAGTATTCTGTATCGTTTCGTATCCGCCCCGACCTAAGAATTTAATTGCAAGCTTAACTAGTTCCTCAACAGTTAAGGTATCTTCCGTATTTGGACCAAAATTAAAAGCATGATTAATATTTGCGTCCAATCCTGTAGCACCTAACAATAAATAACCTGAAAGCGGCTCTAGCACATGCTGCCATGGTCTGACAGATTGAGCATTTCTCAAAATTACATTCTTGTCAGTTGTTATAGCTCTGATAATATCGGGGACAAGTCTGTCTTCCGACCAATCTCCGCCTCCAATAACATTTCCGGCTCTGGCCACAAAGATACGCTTTTTATGAGAGTCGTATTTCTGTTCATTAAAAAAACTGTTACGATAAGAATCAATCACTAGTTCAGCACAAGCTTTACTGGCGCTGTAAGGATCATAACCGCCTAGTCGATCGCATTCCCGATAAGGGTAGTCCCATTCGTTGTTGTGATAGACTTTATCTGTAGTTATAAAAACAGCTGTACATGTTTTCTCCAATTCCGTTAGCGCATCCAAAACATAAGCTGTTCCTATTGAATTTACGGCAAAAGTTTCAGAGGGAACTCGATAAGATAAACGGACTAAAGGTTGAGCAGCTAAATGAAAAATATAATCGGGCTGAAATGACAATATCGACGTTTTTAGTTTCTCTTTATCAAGAATATCTGCTAAGATAGAGATACAATTTTGTTCAATTTGCAAGGCACCAAAAATATTGGGAGTTGTGGATGTTGGTAATGAATAACCCATTACTTCGGCACCTGCCAACGATAAAATTTTTGTCAGCCATCCTCCTTTAAATCCTGTATGACCAGTTACAAAAACTTTTTTCCCTTCATAATTTTGTTTTATCAGATTCCAATTTTTCATTTCCACACTTTCCATGGAGCCTCATTTAGCTCCCACATTTCATTAAGATCTTTTTTATCTTTAAGGGTATCCATCGGTTTCCAGAAACCTTTATATTTGAAGGCTGACATTTGACCTTCTTTGGCCAATGCTTCCATAGGTTCGCGTTCCCAGATTGTTTTGTCACCATCGATATAATCAAGCACAGCTGGCTCACAAACAAAGTACCCGGCATTAATCCAAAGACCATCCCCCTGAGGCTTTTCAACGAATGACTTCACACCAGAGTTTTCACCTAAAACCACCGCTCCGAATCGACCGGAAGGTTGAACGGTAGTAACAGTACAAAGTCGTTGGTTTAATTTATGAAAATCGATTAGTTCTGTAATGTTTAAATCACACAATCCGTCACCATAAGTAAGTAAGAATGTTTCATCTCCAACATAAGGTTTTATGCGCTTGATTCGGCCACCGGTCATGGTTTCATTTCCGGTATCTATCAGAGTAATTTTCCATGGTTCCGCTTTAGTGGCGAGTGTTTCAACAGTATTTGAAGCTAAATCAATGCATAGATTAGTCCGATGCATATAATAGTTAACAAAAAATTCTTTTATCACATATCCTTTATATCCCAGGCAGACAATAAATTCATTTATGCCATATTCAGAATATGATTTCATTATATGCCAAAGAATAGGCATACCTCCAATTTCCACCATAGGCTTTGGCTTAATATCGGTTTCCTCACTTAGACGAGTTCCTAGGCCTCCCGCCAAAATAACAGCTTTCATTCAAATCGTTTTTTAGTATAGTATCGTTTTCAAAACGAGTGCAAAGATAATTGTTTTAAGTTAGAAACTAAACTTATTTGCAACAAACATAAATATTGCACGAAAAATACGTTTACATAAAAGATATTATTGGGCATACGTAAATGAATCAAAATTATTCATTTATTAACATGTAGAATATAATAAAAGTAAAAAACTAACCACATATAAATTTCAAACTATAAACTAAGCGTACTACGAGTTTATTAATTTTGTTTATTGGTCAAATTTCCTTATTTTTGTCCTCGGTTCTAAGTACAGAACACAGCTTTAAATGAAAAAAAAAACGAATAAACTTACTCCTTTTATCGACAAAATGCGATTTAAATATCGCGTTTCTGTTCTTAACGAAAATACGTTAGAGGAGTCGTGGCATATCAGGCTGTCTCGTTTTAGTGTTTTTCTATTTGGATCGTCGCTGGTATTTCTAACATTCATTATTCTAACCATCCTTATTTTCACAACGCCTATCAGCCACTATTTGCCGGGCTATGGCGATTCGGGGAACCGTACAAAAATCATTCAGGAATCTATGCGTGCCGACTCTATGGTACAACAGATAGAGCTTCAGAAAGGCTATATTGGAATAATAAAAGGCATAATCACCGGAAATATTAAACCTGATACCATTGCTTCGCTCGATTCGGTTGAACTGAAACAAAAAGCTCACATTGTGGCCGACAAATTAAAACACGAGAAAGAATTCACCGACAAATTTGAACGGGAAGAAAAGTATAATTTGGCCAGTATAGACAGCAAACCGAATGAAGACATGTACGTTTTTTTCCGTCCTACACGCGGTATCATATCCTCAGCTTTCAATCTTTCAGAGCAACAATACGGCATTTACCTTATAACCTCACCTAACGAAAGCGTGTTAAGCGTACTGGGTGGAACTGTTATTTATGCTGCATTTACGTTTGATTATGGCTGGGTTATTCAGGTTCAACACGAAAACAATTACATTTCTATTTATAAAAACAATACCCGACTGCTGAGAAAAGTTGGAGATGAAGTGAAGGCCGGCGAAAGCATTGCCATTACCGGAGATGCATCGGGCAAAAAGAACGGAAATCAGTTTTACTTTGAGCTTTGGAAACAAGGAAAACCAGTTGATCCGGAAGAAGTTATTATATTTTGAAAAATTCACAACAGAATGGAAATTAATCAAAAAAAACAAATCGCTATACTCGGCTCAACAGGTTCAATTGGAACTCAGGCTTTGGAAGTTATTTCAGAAAACGACTCATTATTCGAAGTATATGCTCTTACAGCCAATAATAACGTTGATCTACTCATTCAGCAATCGCGTAAATACAAGCCGGAAATGGTTGCTATTGGCAATGAGGCACATTACGAGAAACTAAAAAATGCGCTATCTGATTTACCAATTAAAGTATTTGCCGGCGACGATTCAATAGCACAACTTGCCGAAATGCAACCCATTGACATAGTACTTACAGCTATGGTAGGTTACTCTGGGTTAAAACCGACTATAAGTGCAATTAAAGCAGGGAAAAAAATAGCTTTGGCCAATAAAGAAACGCTGGTTGTTGCCGGCGAACTTATTTGCGAACTTGCCACGCAAAACAACTCAGCCATTCTTCCTGTGGATTCTGAGCATTCAGCCATTTTTCAATGTTTGGCCGGCGAAGGCAACAATCCTATTGAAAAAATAATTCTTACTGCCTCAGGAGGCCCATTTCGTACAAAATCGCTGCACGAACTGGAATGTGTAACAAGTGCACAAGCATTGAAACACCCAAACTGGGACATGGGAGCCAAAATCACTATCGATTCTGCCAGTCTCATGAACAAAGGTTTTGAAATTATTGAGGCTAAATGGCTTTTTGGCGTAACGCCCGACCAAATTGAAGTTGTTGTGCATCCGCAATCAATCATTCATTCCATGGTGCAGTTTGCTGACGGTTCAATAAAAGCACAACTTGGCATGCCCGACATGAAATTGCCCATCCAATATGCTATGACATATCCCGATCGGTTAAAAACAAATTTCCCTCGTTTCGATTTCAATTTGTGCAATCAGTTTACTTTTGAGAAACCCGATTTAGAGCGCTTTCGAAACCTTGGTTTTGCTTATTATGCCATGGATCGGGGCGGTAATATGCCATGCATTCTGAATGCTGCTAACGAAATTGTGGTAGCCGAATTTTTGAAAGACAAAATCGGATTTCTGCAAATGAGTGATATTATAGAAGATGTTCTGGCTAAAGCCGATTTCATAGCCAAGCCATCTTATGAGGATTATGTAAAAACAGACGCTACCATCCGAATACTTACCAAAGAGTTGATTAAGTAAATGGAAACCCCTAAGACCGAAGGTATAAAATATGCAGGTTCAAAGCTCCGTCTTTTGCCCTACATTTTTGAGCTTGTCGAGAATCTAACGGGGATTGAAACAGTTCTGGATGGATTTAGTGGCTCTACACGAGTTTCGCAGGCATTTGCAAAATTGGGATATTCAACAACATCCAACGACATTTCGGCCTGGTCCGAAGTTTTTGCAAATTGCTATTTAACCTCTTCCAACTCTAACGCTTATTATCAGGAAATCATCGATTTTCTCAACAATTTACAAGGAGTTGATGGCTGGTTTACCGAAAATTATGGAGGCGAAGATAATGAAACAAAAAAACCGTTTCAAATCAAGAATACACGCAAATTAGATGCCATCCGCGAAGAAATTGACCGACTGGATTTAGTTTGGGAAGATAAATGTGTGTTACTCACGAGTCTCATTTATGCCTTAGATAAAGTAGATAACACATTAGGGCATTATGTGGCTTATTTGTCAAACTGGTCGACACGCTCGCACAAAGTTATGCAGCTTAAATTACCTCAACGATTCTCGCCAACGGGCCAAAATCGGGTAATTCGCGACGATGTATTTAATACAGTGGCTAATAACAGGTTTGATTTGGTTTATCTCGATCCGCCCTATGGGTCAAACAATGAAAAGATGCCACCAAGTAGGGTTCGTTACGCAGCTTACTATCATTTATGGACCACAATTATCCAGAATGACCAACCAACACTTTTTGGCAAAGCGAACCGTAGAGAAGACAGCCGCGATGGTTATTGTGGCTCAGTTTTTGAAGAGTTCCGAAAAAACGAAAATGGCGATTTCATGGCTATGGAAGCCTTGCGAAAGCTAATAAATGAAACAAACACGCGGTATTTATTGTTGTCATACAGTTCTGGCGGTAGAGCAACAAAGGAACAATTACTCGATATTATTTCAAATTCAGGGCAATTACTAGAAGTAAAATTAATAGATCATAGAAAGAATGTGATGAGCAATATGCGTTCAACCAACGACTGGATCAACAGTGATGGTAGACACAATGAATATCTATTCTTAATGGAAAAATAAAATAAGAACAAACATAAAACAGAGTTGAAACAAAAGCTACTTTTCAAGGGCGCATGTAGACAACAAACTATTACACAATTTATATGGAAACATTTCTCATTCGGGCTGTACAGCTCATTCTTAGTCTTTCAATCCTGGTAGTTCTGCACGAATTCGGGCACTTTGCATTTGCACGCCTATTCAAAGTTCGTGTCGAAAAATTTTATATGTTTTTCAACCCAAGCATCTCGCTCATTCGTGCAAAAAAGATAAATGGAAGTTGGGATGTGAAATTTTTCGCAAAGAATGTACCAGCCAACGAACGACCAAAACTGAACTCAAATGGTGCCGAAATACTTGATGACAAAGGGAAACCGGTGATGGAACAAATTCCTGAATCCGAATTAGCCGATAACGACTGGCGCAAACATCCCGAAAGTACAGAATGGGGAATTGGCTGGTTGCCGCTAGGTGGTTACTGCTCAATCTCAGGCATGGTTGACGAAACCAAAGATATCACTCAATTAGCTGCTGAACCTCAACCATGGGAATATCGTTCCCGTTCGGTTTGGCAACGATTGCCCATAATTATTGGTGGTGTATTGGTAAATTTCATATTAGCACTCATAATTTACTCTGCTGTTTTATTCACTTGGGGAAAAGAATACCTTCCGCTAAAGAATGCCAGATATGGCTTGCATTTCTCAAATGTAATGATCGAAAACGGTTTTAAGAATGGAGATAATATCGTAAAAATTGACGGTTTGCCAGTTGAACAACGTTCGGATATAATAGAAAAATTATTGATTGAAGGAAAACAAAAAGTAACTGTTTCCCGCAACAACCAATTGATTGAATTAACTCTCCCTGTTGATTTGGGTCAAAAAATTCTGGCTGCCGAAGAAAGTAATCTTGTTGACATTCGTTACCCATTTGTAGTTGAAGAGGTTGCATCCGGCTCTATTGCATCAGCCGCCAAATTACAATCGGGCGACAGTCTGGTAGGCATTAACGGAAAACCATTATTTATTTTTCAGGACATTTCGGCAGAACTGAGCACATTGCGTAGCACAAGAATCACCTTAGACTATGTTCGCAAAGGCCAGTTAATGAAATCTCAACTACAATTGGACGATAAAGGTAAATTAGGTGTTAGCGCTCGTGGAGTTTTTGCAAATATGCCTACGAAACAGATCCATTACACTTTCCTGGAATCCATTCCTGCTGGCATAAGTTTTGGCTGGGAAACGCTGGGAAGCTATATAAAACAATTCAAACTCGTTTTCACCAAAGAAGGTTCTAAACAGGTTGGAGGTTTTGGTTCTATTGGGAAATTATTCCCAAAAGTATGGGACTGGCAAGTTTTCTGGTCAATGACAGCATTGCTTTCAATCATTTTAGCATTTATGAATTTCTTACCAATACCAGCTTTGGATGGCGGTTATGTATTATTCTTGCTCTATGAATTGATTACTGGTAAAAAACCGAGCGACAAATTCCTTGAATATGCACAAACTGCAGGATTTTTCTTACTAATGGGCTTGCTGGTATATGCCAATGGAAATGATCTTTTCAAAGCACTTTTCAAATAATGTACAATCAAACCCCAGAAGCATGAAACCAATAGCAATTTGTTATCCAAAATGTGGCACTTGTCAGAAAGCTGAAAAATGGTTGAAATCAAATGGTATTGAATACAGCTATCGCCCTATAAAAGAAGAAAATCCGACCAAAGAAGAATTAAAGTTGTGGCTTGGTAAAAGTGGCCTTCCCATCTCCAGGTTTTTCAATACAAGTGGATTGCTTTACAAGGAACAAAACATGAAAGACAAGGTAAAAGTATTACCCGAAGATGAATTAATAGACATTTTGGCTTCCAATGGAATGATGATTAAACGTCCGATTCTCCTTGCGGGTGATACTGTTCTGGTGGGTTTCAAAGAAGACGAGTGGAAGATGCTTCTCTAGTAGTAAACAACTCCGGTTATTTACTGGTACAATTACGACACATTTCATATTGTTTCCGGTTTTTGAGAATACTTTCTCTAAAACCGGAAGCTTTTTTTGTCTGCCAGTTATCCGACAATGACTGATTGGCGATATTCCCAAATGAAAATTCAGAGCTTTTGTCAAAGCAACAAGGTAAGACATCACCTTTAGCATTTACTACAGCTCCGCTCCAAAGCCGCCAACAATGGTTGGGCAAATTACTTTTAATCTGATAGTTGCCGTCAGAGTTCAAACTATATCGGGCATATTTTTTAATGGTGGTCAATCTGTCACGTCCTTGTTCAAAATCGTATAACTGTGCTGTTTTAAACACCAATCTATCAACCCGCAGACTTTTGGCCAGCTTTTTCATATCAGCCATTTGATGTTCGTTGACTTTAAGGACAATAAACTGCAGTTCAATCAATGGAGTTACAGAATTCAATTCATGTTTGCACAATACCAACTCTCTAATTCCGTCCAAAGCTTTCTGTAAATCCCCTCCCACTCTATATTTTTCATATACTTCCTGAGTTGAACCATCAACCGAAACAATTAATTTATCCAAACCCGAAAGAACGATATCTCTGGCATTTTTTTTGTTTAGAAGCTGACAATTTGTCGAAGTTGAAGTATAGATCTTTGCACGATGAGCGTACTCTATAAATTGAGGAAGCTCTTTATTTAACAGTGGTTCACCCTGAAAATATAGGATCACATGCTGCAACGTGGATTTTTGTTCATCAATTAAATGCTTATACATATTGAAATCAAATCGGGCACGTCCCGTTTTAGGATTGATTCCTATTCCTACAGGGCATTCAGGGCACTGTAGGTTACAATAATTAGTCACTTCAACAGATATAAACGAAGGCTGTAATCGGCTTGTTATTTGTACACCGAATAATGAAAAAAGGTACGAGAATCCAATTTTGGAAAGATTTAAACTACGGTTAAACGTGATATATGTAGAAGAGATGATTAACTGTTTGATTTTAGTGAGTATAGGCAACATTTGAATGAATTTAGTGACTGTGGCGCTTCAAATTAGTGTTTAACAACAGAATAAGAAGGTATTTTATGAGTTTTGACAGCAAAAATTATCAAAAACAGTTACAAAGTAAGAGAAATTCATTGAAACATTGTATATTTGTGCCCTAATTGACTCAAAATAGTAATAACGAATAATATTTATAACAAAAACACAATTTTATGAGAAAGCAATTATTTTTCGCGGTTTCATTGGTACTTGCGTTATTCTTAAGTTCATGTGCAAAAGACATGGTAGCTTTAGACCCTAGTATGTTTAAATGTAATCCAAATCCACTAGAAGTAAAAGGTGGTAAGATTGATGCGACAATCACCGGAACTTTTCCAGTTAAGTATTTTACTAAAAACGCAACTGTAACTGTGACTCCTGTTTTAAAATTTGAAGGAAAAGAAGTCAAAGGTACTCCAGTATCGTTCCAGGGAGAAAAAGTAAAAGGTAACGACCAAACAATTTCGTACAAAACCGGTGGAACTTACACACTAAACGCTTCATTTAACTATGTTCCAGAAATGGCTAAATCTGAACTTTATCTTGAGTTCAACGTAGTTACAAAAAAGAAAACCTATCAAATTCCAAGTGTAAAAGTTGCTGATGGAGTTGTTTCAACTTCTCAATTGGTATCTTCAAATGCAAAAGAAATTGCACCGGTAATTATTGCCGACAAATTCCAACGTGTTATTCAAGAGCAACAGGAAGCAGACATTATGTTCCTGATTCAAAAATCAGACATTCGTAAAACTGAAGCTAAATCAGCAGATATTGCTGAATTGACTAAGAAGATCAAAGAAGTCAAAGATTCTCAGAATAAAAAAGTGGCAAACTTTGAATTATCTGGTAACGCTTCTCCTGATGGAGGACTGGACTTGAATACTAACTTAGCTGAAAAACGTCAAAAAGTTACAACAGACTTCCTGAACAAAGAATTGAAAAAACTGAAAACTACAGTAAATATCAATTCTAAATTCACAGCTGAAGACTGGGATGGTTTCCAGGCTTTAATGGAAAAATCTAACATTCAGGACAAACAAGTTATTTTGCGTGTTCTTACAATGTACACAGACCCAGAACAACGCGAACGTGAAATCAAAAATCTTTCTGTAGCTTTCAAATCAATTGCTGAAGAAATTTTACCACAACTACGTCGCTCACGTATGAAACTTACAGTTGACGTAACAGGTAAATCAGATGCTGAACTGACTTCACTTGCTAAAAGTGATTCATGCAAACTTACAGTTGAAGAATTACTTTTCGCTGCAACTTTGACTAACGATTTAAATGAAAAAGCTGCTATCTACGAAAAAGTTACTAAGTTCTATCCAACTGACGCACGTGGATTCAACAACTTAGCCGCAGTTAAATTCCAACAAGGAAATACAGCAGATGCTTCACGCTACATAGCTAAAGCATTAGAAATTGATCCAAAATCGGCAGATGCTAACTTCAACGCAGGTGTTACTTCATTTGCAAAAGGTGATTTGACTAAAGCACAAGAATTCTTTGGTAAAGCTGCAGGTACAAGCGGTAACTTAGGTCAGGCATTAGGTAGTGTTAGTGCAGTACAGGGTGACTATGCAAAAGCAAAAACTTATTTTGGTTCAACACCTACAAACAATGCTGCTTTGGTTCAAATCTTAAATACAGATTATAGTGGTGCAACAAAAACATTGGCTGCTGTAGCACAACCTAACGGAACCACATCTTACTTATCTGCAATTGTTGCCGCTCGCACAAGCAACCGTGATGGCGTTTACAGCAACATGAAAGCTGCAGTAAAACAAGATGGTTCTTTAGCTGCAAAAGCATTGAAAGATATAGAATTTTCAAAATATGCTACTGACGAAGCATTCCTTTCAATCGTAAAATAATCTGACACATTGTCATATAAATAAAACCGGTGCAATCTTTGCATCGGTTTTTTTATTGAACAGCTATTAGCACGTCAATGTGGTTAAATTATCAAAATAAAATCTAACTCTGCTTTATTCATTTATTTCGGAGTTTTAATGAACATTAAAAGATATTCGGGCAAACAACATTTTCATTATCGGGCATTTAAGTGTATCTTTGTATCCATTTTGAAAAATTAAATATAAGAACTTAACATAATGACAGAAAACGAACAAATTGTAAATAAGATTGTTGAAGGAATACAAGAGCGTAAAGGTAAAAATATTGTTATAGTAAATCTAAACAAACTACAAGAAGCACCATGTAGCTATTTCGTAATTTGTGAAGGTGACTCAAGCGTACATGTGAATTCAATTGCCAATTCAATAAAAGACTGGGTTCGTGAGCAAATAAAGGTAAAACCCTATGCAACAGACGGATTTGAAAATAGCGAATGGATTGCAATGGATTATGGCCAGATTATTGTACATGTTTTTCAACGCCCAACACGCGCTTTTTACGACATCGAGCACTTATGGGTAGATGCCGATATAAAAAGATTAGAGGATATTCTCTGATTTTTTTGCTTTAGTTTAGCAGGTATAAAGAATAAGGGAATTATTTTTGTTTTAGTTGCAAAAAATATCAATAAGATAACAAGGAAAATAATGGAAAACAAAGCACCAAAGCCAATTAAACCAGCCGGAAAAACTCCGAAGTTTAATATTTCGTGGATTTATGGCATTATCATAATTACACTTATGGGGTTATTCCTCTTCGGAGAAAATACTCCGTCCAAAGAAGTTGCTTATAGCACTTTCAAGGACTATGTTAGGCTCGGAATGATTGAAAAAGTAGATGTATACAGCTCCAAAGGTGGAATTGAGGCTCAACTTACTAATTATACAAAAGCACCTGTAGACTCATTTTTTCTTCAACGGGCTTTTGGAGATGGGTACAAAGCATTTGCTTCCAACGAGAAATCATTAAAGGATTCATTGACGAAAAAAGACAATGAAGTACTTAAGAAAGTATATGGCGACAAATACGAAACTTACGCCAAAGATCGTAAGATAACTGTAAACGTTTCATCCGAAGAGTTTTCACGTTATATTCAATCTGCAGAAGACAGATATGGAATTAAAGTTGGTGTGGAATACAAAGATAGTCGCAATTACATGGACATCTTCATTTCTGTCATCCTTCCTGTACTTGTAATGGTATTGCTGTTTGTATTCCTAACCCGTCGAATGGGTGGTGGTGTAGGCGGTGGAGGTACCGGAGGTATTTTCAATGTCGGAAAATCCAAAGCACAGCTTTTCGATAAAGGTGACACAACCAACAAAGTTACATTTAAAGACGTTGCGGGATTAGCTGAAGCTAAACAAGAAATAGAAGAAATTGTTTCGTTCCTGAAAAACCCTACTAAATACACCGAATTAGGTGGAAAAATACCGAAAGGAGCACTCCTTGTAGGCCCTCCGGGAACGGGTAAAACTCTTTTGGCAAAAGCTGTTGCCGGCGAGGCCGATGTACCATTTTTCTCCATGTCGGGATCTGATTTTGTGGAAATGTTTGTTGGAGTTGGAGCCTCTCGTGTACGTGATTTGTTCCGTCAGGCAAAAGAAAAATCGCCATGTATCATATTCATCGACGAAATTGATGCTGTAGGTCGTGCTCGTGGAAAGAACCCAAACATGGGAAGTAATGATGAACGCGAAAACACCCTGAACCAATTATTGACCGAAATGGATGGTTTTGGATCGAACAGTGGTGTAATTATACTTGCAGCAACTAACCGTGCCGATATTCTGGACAAAGCATTGTTGCGTGCCGGACGTTTCGACCGTCAAATTCACGTAGACTTGCCGGATGTTCACGAACGCAAACAAATTTTCAACGTTCACCTTCGTCCGATTAAAATCAACGAAACAGTTGATGTAAATTTCCTGGCACGTCAAACTCCCGGTTTTTCAGGAGCCGATATAGCCAATGTTTGTAACGAAGCAGCTTTGATTGCAGCACGTAAAAACAAATCATTTGTTGAAAAACAAGATTTTTTGGATGCGGTAGACAGAATTGTAGGTGGTTTGGAGAAAAAGACCAAAATCACAACAGTTGCAGAAAAGAAATCAATAGCTTATCACGAAGCCGGACATGCTACTATTAGCTGGATGACTGAATTTGCAAACCCATTAGTAAAAGTAACCATTGTTCCACGCGGCGAAGCGTTGGGAGCAGCATGGTATTTACCGGAAGAACGTCAGCTTACCAACAGAGAACACATGCTTGATGAAATGTGCTCAACTCTTGGTGGACGCGCGGCAGAAGAAGTATTCTTACACCAAATGTCAACCGGAGCTATCAACGACCTTGAACGGGTAACAAAACGGGCTTATGGTATGGTTGCTTACTTTGGAATGAGCGATAAACTGGCCAATATGAGTTATTATGATTCATCCGGCAACTCCGATTATGGATTCACAAAACCATATAGCGAAAAAACTGCCGAATTAATTGATTCAGAAGCCAAATTGATTGTTGCCACTGAATACGATCGCGCCAAGAAGATATTGCTCGAAAATGCAACAGGTCACAATGAGCTAGCCGAATTACTGATTGAGAAAGAAGTTATTTTTGCTGAAGACCTGGAACGTATTTTCGGTAAACGTCCATGGACATCGCGCAATGATGAATTAATGGCACAAAACGGAAATGTAGATGCGTTAGAAGAACCAACAGTGGTGCCGGCAAGCACAGAGCTAACGGACAAAACTTCGGAAGAAAATGCCAACTAATTCCCGTCAGGACATATTACAACGAATAGCAGCCGCCCAAACCGGGCGGCTTGCTTTTGTTGAAAACCCAGATAATAATCAAGAAGAAATATACAAACCAATAGCTCCCGATGCTATCAACTGTTTCAAAAACGAGTTGGAAGCCATTAGTGGGCAATGCATTCTATGTGACAACGAACAGGATTTATACAACAAACTGAGTGTCTTCGTTGAACAACGGAAATTTCAATACATTTTTTGTAGAGATTCCTACATTGCCAGCCAACTGGAACAAAATAAGATATTACACTCAACTGCCGAAAGCGATTTCAACGGAATGCAGGTTGGCATAACCGGTTGTGAGTTTCTGGTTGCCCGTACCGGTAGCGTATTGGTATCTTCCGACAGTCAATCAGGCAGACAAATGAACGTTTTTCCACCAGTCCATATTGTTTTAGCACACACTTCTCAACTGGTTAATTTTTTAGAGGATGCTTTAGTAGCCATACACGAAAAATACGAAAACGCTCTGCCTTCAACCATTTCTACAATCACAGGGCCCAGCCGGACCGCCGACATCGAAAAAACCTTAGTATTAGGGGCTCACGGACCAAAAGAATTTATCGTTTTTCTCTCCAAAGTATAAAGTTTTCTTATCTTTGTGTCTGTTTTTCATTCTCAACTCTATTTATCCATTGAGATCGGACAAAAAAAGATCAATCTATCACAATTGCTATATTTCACTTCAAACTTAGAATATGAAACTATCAAATTCAATCGTTTTAGCTATTTCCATTGCTTTAATCACATTCTCATGTAAGCCCATTTATAAGTGTGGTGAGGCAAGACCTGCAAAGAAATCAATTCTAATGCCTAAGATTGTACAGAATGTTATCAACGAACGTGACTCACTCTGCACAACACTGTCTGACAGAAACAACGAAGTGTACAGTCTAAAGAAAGACACCAGCAACATGAAATCCAATATCAAAAAACTGGAGAAACAATACAACGATTTGTTTAACGACAACACATCACAGTCCGACCAGTTCAGAACTGCATTAAAAACTAAATCGAACGAGCTAGCGGCTAAAGAAAAGTTACTGACCGAGCGGGAAACTGCATTAAACGACTTGAGAAGAGTTATTGCACGCCAGGATTCTATTACTAAAAGATTAAATGGAATTCTACGCGATGCCTTGCTTAGCTTTAAATCTGATGAACTTTCGGTGGAGATTAAAAACGGTAAGGTGTATGTTTCTTTGTCGGATAAGCTACTCTTCAAATCAGGAAGTGCAGCCATTGAAGCCAAAGGACTGGATGCAATCAAAGTATTGGCTGACGTACTAAACAAGAACAAAGATATCGACATTCTGGTTGAAGGTCACACCGACAGCAACCCGATAAAAACGGCACTTTATAGCGACAACTGGGATTTAAGTGTGGCCAGAGCCATCTCTATTGTACGGATATTGACCAATGAATACAAAATTACACCAACCCGTTTAACGGCGTCAGGGAAAGGTGAATTCTCACCAAGAGCGACGAATGCAACTCCCGAAGGAAGAGCCAGCAACCGTAGAACAGAGATTATATTATCTCCAAAATTAGATGAAATCATGAAATTGCTCAACGCAAATTCTTAATTGATTTACTGCACTCTTCCAACAAACAAATAGAATTACTACGGCTAATAACAAAGAAAACAGATCGCTAGAGTTCAATTGAATGAAAAAACACAGATATAACAGATGAATAATTTTGTAAAACGGACACTTAGCGGGTTTCTTTTTGTTGCTTTGATTATTGGTTCAATTTTATACAGTCAGTATAGCTTTGCCGGCGTTTTCGCCATAGTATGCGGATCGGCTGTACGCGAATTTCACACACTGTCAAACCGGCAAAACAATATTGAAGTCAACCTTACTGTAAGTCTTATTGGTGGCATTCTCCTATTTTGCACTTCGTTTATATACGCATCCGGCATATTGCATTACCCGGTTTTTTCTATCTATGGGCTGTACATTGTATTGGTGCTGGTATCCGAATTGTATCGCCAGAAAGCAAATCCGCTACACAACTGGGCCTACTTTATTATGGGCCAGATATATGTTGCCCTGCCATTTTCGTTGTTGAACTTTATTCTTTTCATTGACAATTGGCAACCACTGGTTTTATTATCGGTTTTTGTTACAATATGGGTTAACGACACCGGCGCCTATCTGTTTGGCGTTTCGTTTGGGAAACATCGCTTATTTGAGCGCATTTCGCCTAAAAAATCGTGGGAAGGTTTCGTTGGAGGAGCACTTGTTGCCCTACTCTCAGGATACGTATTTTCGCTTCTAATTCCTCAGATCAGTCTTATCAACTGGCTTATTTTCTCCGAAATCATAGTTATTTTCGGCACCCTGGGCGATTTAATCGAATCGCTTATGAAACGAACAGTGGATTTAAAAGACTCCGGCAATGTTATACCCGGCCACGGCGGATTATTAGACCGTTTTGACAGTATGCTGCTGGCAGCACCCGTTATTTTTATTTATTTAAGCTTCCTGTTTCAACAGGTAAAATAATAGACTCGGCAATTATATTAAACACTCAGACATGGAATTCAATTTTGACGAAATTCGTTGTTATAATAACAATGAAGTACACACCGTTTTAGAACAACTGATCAACGAAAAGCAATTTATGAAGTTAATGAGCACTGCTTACCCTTTACTCCCCAAAGAAGTGATTAAGCAACGCCTATTAAGCTACGAGTCGAACTATGAGTTTCAGACAAAGATGATTTTCCCTTTTCTACAATACCTGGAAGCCAACATGACCAAAGGGATTGAACTGGTTGGATTAAGCAACACCGATGTCACAAAACCCTATTTATACATATCCAATCATCGCGACATCATTCTTGATTCGGCTTTTCTGTGCAAAGTGCTCATTGAAGAAAAGCTGAATACCGTTGAAATTGCCATTGGCGACAACCTGCTTATTTTCCCCTGGCTCGAAGATATGGTAAGGGTAAACAAAAGCTTTATTGTACGACGCGGACTTAGTGCCCGACAAATGCTGGAAAGCTCACAACGCTTATCGGCTTATATTAATCACACAATAAACGATAAAAAACAATCCATCTGGCTTGCACAGCGCGAAGGACGCGCCAAAGACTCAAACGACCGCACACAGGAAAGTTTATTGAAAATGCTCAATATGAGCGGCACAGCCGATTTCACTCAAAACCTTGCGGCACTCAACATTTGCCCACTCAGTATTTCGTACGAATACGACCCCTGCGACTACTTGAAAGCAAAAGAAATGCAACAACGCCGCGACAACCCCTGCCACAAGAAAAATCCACAAGACGATTTACTCAATATGCAAACAGGGATAATGGGATATAAAGGCAAAGTGGTTTATACAATGACTGGTGACATCAACAACGACCTAAAACTGATAGCCGAAACCTCCAACCGCAACGAACAAATTGAACTGACTGCAAAGCTTATCGACAAGCGCATACATGCGAACTATGCAATTTTTGCCAGCAACAAAATAGCGTATGACCTGTTAAACAAGGGAAATAGGTTTGCCAACGAGTATTCGATGATGGAAAAACTTGATTTCGAGAAATACCTGGCACATCAAATTTTAAAAATTGATTTAGAAGAAAAAGATGAAGACTTTTTAGTCCAAAAAATCCTTGAAATGTATGCCAATCCGCTGATTAACCAACTAGCTGCATTAGCATAATTTCAACTCAATAAATACAACTAAGGCTACCACATTTAATTGTGGTAGCCTTAGTTGTATTTATACAAGCAACTTTATTAAGACTCAAAAGCCATTTGGCAAATACTAACAAACAAAACACCCGTATTTACAAAAAATATGTTGCAAAACATAAATATCAAACTACCAAACCTATTGCATAATTAAATATTCTTCTTTAGTTTTGCGCAGTAATTTCTCATAATTAACTATAAACCACTGCAACATAAGGTTAATTACACTAATTCAAAACCCTTAAATCTAAAATCTGACTATTTTTTGTATGTTTCGTTTCAATTAAGGTAACCTACAAGCTACCAACAAGTCACAACCCAACGCTATATCACCGGTCACTTGTTACTACCTAAAAAGCAAGTGGAATTTAGCCAACAATGGTTCTGTTGCAAGTAGCATAGCTATTATTTACAAAGCTACTGCAACAAATCATCAATCCCCCATCTCTACCGATACTACTTTTAGAACTCAGCCATCATCCATCACAATAATTCAAGTAGCTATTCTCTTAACCAAAGAATATAAGAACTGGGATAAACTATCCCAGAAGCAGTCCAAAGCTTCTAAACGTATGATTTTTTGCCTTTCCCTTACAAAAGGACCCGCTTAAAAACAAAATCTTCCCCGGTACAACAAAAATAGTTCCCTTACAAAAATAAATGTTCCCCGATACATTGAAAATGTTTCCCTTCCAAAAAATAATATTACGGGACAAATTATTTTTTTGTCCCGATACATTGAAAATGTTTCCCCTCTAAAAAATAATATTACGGGACAAATTATTTTTTTGTCCCGATACATTGAAAATGTTTCCCCTCCAAAAAATAATATTACGGGACAAATTATTTTTTTGTCCCGATACATTGAAAATGTTTCCCCTCCAAAAAATAATATTACGGAACAAATTATTTTTTTGTCCCGATACATTGAAAATGTTTCCCCTCCAAAAAATAATATTACGGGACAAATTATTTTTTCGTCCCGA
>Ga0302215_10000586_pt1 | contig 26724 bp, 18 predicted proteins | sample II_Fen_N3_1_FD_194580 | JGI IMG/M metagenome (GOLD analysis project Ga0302215, IMG submission 194580) | Peat permafrost microbial communities from Stordalen Mire near Abisko, Sweden - II_Fen_N3_1 | ecosystem: Environmental > Terrestrial > Soil > Wetlands > Permafrost | place: Sweden: Abisko... | reverse complement strand
GTCCATAGTTATTTAACCCTGTTGAGATTATCGCCACTTGCGGATTAATTCTGTCTAGAAAGGCTTTATTGACAACGTTTTTCGCCCCATGGTGTCCGACTTTTAGAATTTCTACAGATTTTGGCAAATTGTTTTTAATTTTTGCAAACGCATCGATTCCAGCGTCTCCCATAAACAACTCGTCGAAATCTTTGTCTGAAACAACCGTTATTATTGAATTTTCGTTGTCGTACTCATCACCAATATTTTTACCCAAATTCGCCCTGAGGTTTTTTATTGTCAAATTCCCCTCTGTATAAATAATTTGGTTGTTTTTAACAAGCCTTATCTTGCCTTTAGCGCATTGATAAATTTCTTTCGCCAATTTTGATTCATCAGTCAGCGAGTTAACGTAAACATTTTTTATGTTGAGATTTTGAATCAAATCGACCGCTCCACCTGCATGGTCAGAGTCAAAGTGAGTGATAACAATTCCCTCTATATTTTTTATTCCTCTGTCTTTTAAATACTCTAAAATAATCATTCGCGCCTGCGATTTACCGCCTTGGTACGCCATTTTCCCGCTGTCGATAATAAAATATTTATCCTGTGGCGTCTTAATTAAAAATGCGTCCGCGTTTTGAACATCGAACGCGATTGTTTCAAATTTATGATTAGGCAGTTTCACGCAAGAAACAATCAATGCGATAAAAAACAAAACTGTCGCAATTATCATTTTTTTGTTTTTGCCGAATTTAAACAACAACGTAACAAGCATTATAATCGCATAGTACAAAAACATCTGAAACACACTGGGCTGAGGCATCTGCACAAGCGAATGCGGCAGATTTGAAAAATAATCGGAAATTGCGACTAAACAGCTTAAAACCGGATTCAAAACAAAATCAAACAGGAAGCATACCTGAGAAGCAATCGGTTTAATAAGAGCCAAGACAGCACTCAGAAAACCCCCAAAACTGACAATGGTAACAAACGGCAGAATCGCAATGTTTGCAAAAACCGAATAAAGGCTAAACGAATTAAAATAATACATCTGAATAGGCGCAACCCACATTTGTGCGATAACAGGAACAAAAATTGCCCCTGCAAGCCACGCAGGCAATCTCTTAGCATTGCCCCCTCCATCACTAAGTGACGAGGATTGATGTGGGGGGCAATTAGTAACCTTTTCAAACACGACAGGAGCCATAATCAAAAGCCCAAAAGTTACAAGAAATGACAGCTGAAACCCGACGTCGTTTATATAAGCGGGGTTATAAATCAGCATCAACAAAGCAACAAACGACAACAGCGAAATACTGTGTGCGTCTCTATCAATAAGTTTTCCCAGCAAAATGAAAATCAACATAAACATTGCCCTGACAACAGAAGGTCCAAGCCCTGTCATCATCGCGTAAAAAATTATCACAAAGATACCGCTCAAAACAGAAAAATTAAACGGCACGCGAAGCTTTCTCAGAATAAAAAACCAAATCCCATAAATCAACGCAACATTCATTCCTGATGCCGCCAAAATATGAAGCAGTCCAGAATGTTGGAAGGAAGTTTTAATATCCTCAGGCGTGGCAACAGCGTCGTCGCCAAAAACAATCCCACCCAAAAGCTCAAGATTCGGGCTCTTCAAACATTTTGAATGCGATTCCAGAATGTCGTTTCGAACATTATTTAGCCACTGCAAAAACTGCCATTTGGGCGATAATTTTGCCTCTTGAGGAAAACACTCGTTTTCATCAGCGTAAAAAATTGTATATGTGCCGAAATTCCTCAAATACTTTCCGTAATCGAACTGCGAAGGGTTTGAAGCTTCAAAAGGGGTTCTCAATTTGCCCGTTAATTTGTAAGTGTCACCTATATTGAATTTTCTTGGATTTTTCCCATAATAATGGATAGTTACAAGAGTTTTTGCCTCTATATTTTCAACTTTTGAATTGTAAGAAATCTGCGAAACTTGCAAGAAAAATTTTGTTTTATTCCCTTTGCTCTCTACAGGTATAGAAACTATCTGCCCGTGTATTGAGGCATTTTGGGGCGCTATTTGATACAGGGCATCAGAGTTTTTTATCCTTAGACTTGCGTTGAAAAACCCAAAAAAGAACATAAAGTACAAAAACAAAACCAACTTAGGCGGCAAATAATTTTTCAAAATGGCAAAAAGCCCGAAAACCAAAAGTAAAAATGCCGTTAAAACAGCACTATCGGTAAAATAAGCGAATAGCCCCACTATGTAAATCACACAAGTGAAAAACATTAAAAAAAACTTTTTCTGAATTGCCGAGCTCAAAAAACTTCTTATCATAGAATTAATATATCACTAAAATAAAAAGAAGGTCGCAAAATCATAGATTTTGCGACCTTCTTAAACTAAAAGTTCAGCGAACTATTTAACAAGTTCTTTGAATTTTTTACCAGCAGAGAATGCAGGAACAGTTTTAGCAGCAATTTTCAAAACAGCGCCTGTTTGAGGATTGCGGCCAGTTCTAGCAGCTCTTTTGCGTGGTTCAAAAGTACCAAAGCCAACTAATGTAACTTTTTTGCCTTTAGAAACAGTTTTTTCAATTGTTTCTAATGCAGCAGCAATCACATCAGCAGCAGCTTTTTGAGAAACTTTTGCTTTTTTTGAGACTTCTTTTACCAATTCTTCTTTGTTCATAACGAACCTCCTTCTTTACCATCTTTGACACTTCTACTAACCAAAGTAATCCTAATATCTACCCCGATAACTTTTACACCTCAGGTGAAAAACGACTTGTGACCTGTCAATGATTGGTGTTGTACTAAACCATGCCCCACTAATAGCGGAACAACATAATCATTATACCCATTTATCCAGTTTTGGCAAGGCTTTTTAAAAAATATTATCCTTAATTGTTAAAAACCCTTAATATATAAGGGCTTGAGGCGGATATCGTGAAAAAAATAACGCTGAAGACTGTTGCAGCGCAAGGACCTTCAATTATTTGTAGTAATCGGGGTTAATTCGGGCAAATTTAACGCCTTTGTAAAAATATTGTAAAATTTGATAAGCATTGTAGCCACTTTTGGCCAAATTGTTAGCTCCATGCTGAGACATTCCTACGCCATGCCCGTTTTTTTTGATGTTTCCGTCAAAAGATGGTACCGATTGCAAGTAAGGTAAATTTTTTGTCCAAGCATCAGATGAACTGCACGTTTGTCCACCAGCCGAAGCTGAATAGTAAGCGGGAATAATTTTTAAATCATATATTAAAACAACGCCCTTTGTTTCCTGTACTGCCTGATTTGTCCTTGAAGACTCTGCAGAAGCACCGCCATACGCTTGATCCTCAGGTGTATCCTTCAAATCATACCCATGGCTCGCTCTCTTACCCAAGTTTGCAAGCGCGTAACTCCTAGCTGCAATCGCCTGAGCCTTATGCGCTTCGTAGTTCCAGCTTGAAGGCATTTCAGAAGGAACGACCCCTCTAATATAATCTTCTATCTCAACATTATTGATTATCGTGAGGGCGCCGTCTCGGTTATAAACGATAAAGAATCCTCTGTACCATTTACCTTTAGCGCTGATATATCCGCCCGAATTAGGTTTTATAACGACATAATCGCTGTCCAAATTAAAATAGCTTCCCAAAATCTTTATCGCGATACTGTTGTTATAGGCTCTGAGCTCATAACCCTTCATTGCCGACAGAGTGTACAAAAGCTTATTAGTTTTTGCGTTGACAACTTTTGCCTGAGTGGATGTTCCGATAAAAGTTTTATCAATTCCGCTTTGCAAGCCCACTTTTATCGCAAAACAAGGCATTATGCAGGCAAACTGCACAAAAAATATCCCCAAAACTATTAAAAACTTCTTCATTAATTCCAATAATCCTCTTAATATTATTATAGTAGGACTGGGACACAAGTCAAAGGTTTAATATTTTATTCTCTGAAAAAAGTCAAAAGTTACGGGCGGATTTTTCAAAAGAAAAATCCGCCCGTATTCGCAAAATCAAAGATGACCCTATGCCATTCCGGGTTTAGCCTCTGAGCTTTGTAGTTTCGTAGCGACTAGGTTTCCGAATTTCTCGCCCAAACTGTAAGCCGTACAAGAACCAACTACAAATGCTACCCCGTGGGCTACTGCAGGAAGCCCTTTTTCACATTGATGCGATTTTGCAAATTTCATTACCTGTTTTGTGATTCCTTCCAAACATTTCATTTTAGGAATCTCATTTAAGTGCTTTTTCATCTGGCTTTCTACCAAGAACATGGCGCCCAATGCTGCACCGTTTACTGCCAGAGTTTTTTCTTGATTATCAGAACGCAAAACATCAATACCTGCGGATACACAGATAAGAGGATTTACATGCTCACTTAAAAATTTCACGCCTTCACCGGCATAAGAAAGGATTCTTTCTTCTTTAGCTGCTTTGCTCAATACGTGCGACGTCTTTTTAGCGGTCTCGCCAATTGCGCCGTCTATTTCTTTTACAGCTTGAAAAACGTTGTTCGCCTGCGCTATTACAACAGGGAATCGCCCAACTTTATTTTCATCTTTTACTTTATCAATATTCCTACAACAGAATATCAATGAAGAAACTGGATCTGCCATACTACACAACCTATAAATACACTACTTACATGTTAATAAAGTATTTTGAGCTTCAAAAATTGACTATTTTACACATTTGTTTACAAACTTTAAACATGTCTTACCCAGTTTAGTCAATACTCTTGAAAGCAGAGGAGCTCTCTTTGCCTTTATTAACGGGTAAATTCCGCTTTTCAATTTTTCTATTCCTTCGTTACAATATTTTATTTCAGGGTAATATTTTGTAAACATATCTAAATAAAACTCGTAGGCTTTTGGATTTTTTTTGAAAAGCTCTGTGTGAATATAAGGCAAATTTTGCAAACTTTCCTCAGATGCAAAAGTTGTCGGCTTTGCCGCATGGAAATGTACTATCACTGCGTTTTCATCCACTCCCCAATACGGTTTGTGATTGTATATAGTCGGCAGTTTTGTATTTTTCCCGTCATAGAAAATCTGATAAGCAGTCTGGTCAAACGTAGGGAAATTAGCCAGATTTTTAGAGATGAATTCTATAAATTTGCTGTGACTTTCTCGCATTTTTTTGACATTCATCAACATAACGCCCGCGTTAAAATCGGTAAAATTCTTCTTATCAAATTGAGCAGAACACGCAAAATATTCGGGTCTCAAATCGCACTCAAAATCTTTTAAAAACAAAACATCACAATCGGTGTACAAAACAAATTCGTCATCCTGCTCCAAAATAGGAATATCACATCTCAAAAAAGTCCCTGCGGCGATTGTCAAAAGATTTTCGTCGTAATATTTCTCAAGCGAGTCAAAAAAGCTCACCCGATGATTAATAATATTTACACCCTTGTCTGTTAGCCACTGCGTAAGCTCATTGGGCGCCCCGTCATAGATAAAATTAGGCTCTAAGGCTGTGTTCTCTAACACAGAATTGACTGCCGCTTTAATAAGCGGAAAAAAGTCATGGCTTCGATCGTTAGAGGCAAAATACCACTTCATCTAGACCACCCCACAGAGTTTATTATATTCGCAGAATTTACATGCCTCTTTATTTTTTGAAAAAACTTTTGAATTGATTGCAAAATTAATTTTCTCACAAGTTGAAACAATTTTTTCTTCGTACTGTTTTTTTAAATCCTCAGTTAGCAAAATTTCTTCTTCAACCGATTTTTTCAGCCCTATATAAACGAATTTGAGCGAATTATACCCCTCTTTAGCTTTTAAAAATTTGTCCGCACAGAGCAAATATACAATTGTCTGAAAATCCTGTTGCGCGTTTTTAGGAATGTTTCCAGTTTTGTAATCCAATATAAAATAGTTATTTCCATCCGCAACAAATGCGTCTAAACGCCCGCCGACCCAGTAATCTTCTATTTTACAAGACAGGTTGTATTCGGTGTTAACAACTTTCAGCTTGAAATACTCACTCGATTTCAAAGCCTCCCAAGTGGTTTTTTCATCCTCTGTGAACGTTTTTTCCATTTTCTCAATGTCTTCGCCTTTGAGGTAATAATTCGCAAGTGCGTGGATTTTTTTACCTGTTTCAAATATTTTGGAACGCTGCGGCAAAGAAAGCTTTTGAATGTATCTAAAGAAAAATTTCTGCTCACACTCGTCAAAAGTTTTCAACATATTAGGTGAAAAGTTGTTTAAATCAGCCATGACTCACCCCCAACTGCTCGAAAATCACACTAGGCTCAGGCACTTTGTTATACTTTGCGCTCTTATTTGCGGTCAAGAAAAGTTTTTTCTTTGCCCTTGTGACTGCAACATACATTAGTCGAAGGTTTTCTGCCAGTAAAAACTCTCTCAGTTCGTCATCTGTTTTCGGTGCGTAAGCTGGATTTAATTCTCGGATACTTTCCATAAAACGGGCATTTTTTTTCAAAGACACATTTTCAAACGCGATCGGCAAGCTTTTTTCTGCCATCTCCGGCAAGAACACAATATCAAACTCGTCGCCCTTTGATTTGTGAAGCGTCATAATCTGCACTTTACCCGCCAAAAATTCCCTGTCTGATTTGTCTTCTTCTGAGAAAAACTTAAACCCGCTCAAATTAGGCTTTTTCGCCAACTCTCCAAGTCTTTCGATAAGCGTAGAATATTTTTTGTATGACATTGACAAGCGCTTAATCAGCGTTGAAATCAAATACACGTTGGATTTTTCGATATCTGAACTTCCATAATAATAAAGCCCGATTTTTATCGCGAGCTCCTCAGGCGGAAGCGAAGAAAAACTCAACCAATAAATCAAATCCCAGTAGAAAGAAGCCAAATCAACATTTTCGATATCATCAGCACTCATCTGAAGGAACGGTTCAGTACAATTTTTGATTGCTTGGTAAAGATTCGATTTGTAATGCCCAAGTTCAGCAAGTGTATCATAATTATCCGCGATATTCTCGTTGTTAAAAGGCGCTAAAACGATTTTTAAAACAGCAAAAATAGTTCTAAAAATACCTTTTTGCTCGAGACACTCACTTCTTGTAATAGCTTTCATGCCTGCATTATTGATAAATTTTGTCCAACCTGCTACCTGAAAATTACTTCTCAACAAAATACCAACAGTGGCTTTAGGGTCTTTCGCCAAAGTACTTTTAATCTGTTTTAGGATGTAATTTTTTTCCACAAATTCGTTTTCGAAAATCAAAGGATTAATCGCTTTATTTCCTTCTGGGTTTTTCCCCTCAACCGGGCGCATAAAAATTCTGTAAAATGCATTTTTGGTTTCTGGCTTCATTTCTGCATAAGTAATCAGGCTGTTCGCAAACTGCCAAACATCCTTTGTACATCTTTGAGATCGGTCCATGCTCACTGCTGTCTCGCTCGTCTCGATAAATTTTCTGAACCCTTCAACATCCGCGTTTGAAAAAGTCGTTGTAATCGCCTGATTGATGTCGCCGCAGCGGATAAGATTTTTGTGCTTAGCGCTCAAAAGTTCAATCAACCTCTGCTGAACGGCAGAAGAATCCTGTGCTTCATCTTCTATTATATAACGGCAAAGTTCTTGATAATAAGCCAACACATCAGGATTTTTCTCTAACAGTTTAACCGAAAACAGAAGCATATCGTCATAGTCAATCAAATTGTTTGACTGTAAAACAACCTTATATTCCTTGAAAAAGTCTAGGAATTTGGCTAGCTTTTTGTCGCTCGATTGAGCGCCGATTTCACTTCCGCCGCCTATTTTCAAGACTGAAACGGCTCTGTCAAAATCTTCAAGTTCTGTTTTTTTGATATCGAATTTTGTTCCGATTTCTCTTAGGATTCTTGAACGCTGGGTGTCATCACAAATTTCAAAATCCGAGTTAAGCCCCAATTTTTCATAATTAGCGTTTTCTTTCAAAATTTTGAGCGCAAGTCCGTGGATTGTGCTTATGTTAGGGAGCTGAGAAAATTCTTGATTGGCGTTTTGTATGCGCTCTCTGAAATTTCTTGCAGCAGACTCCATATAAGTCAAAACAAAGATATTTTCAGGATTTATACCGTCGTTTAAGAGCTTTATTATAAGCGCGAGCAAAATTGTGGTTTTTCCGGCGCCTGGTACTGCCGATATTGCCATTTTGCCGGCTTTATAATCTAGTACAGGTTTTTGATCGTCACGCGCGGTGAACGGTCTTTGAGCTACCACTGGCTTAACTTCATTTCCATGGGTCAAATATTTTTCGATTCCGCCAAAATTTTCTATTCCGCTTCCGTCAAAAAGGCTCGCGTATGCGTTCACTTTTTCGTTTGCGCACAGAGTCAATTTTCTTAAAATTCTTGCAGTTTTTTGTCTGCTGAGTTCAATGTTATCTTGAAGCGTGTATTCTTCTTTGTCCCAGCCAGCCTGAAACACCCACGCGTTGTACAGGGGACCCGTGTCATTTTTTATCCATTCGTCAGAAGACACATCAAACCAAAACTGATATTTTGTCTGAATTTGATTATCAATAATTTTTTGAGGAGTTGCAACAACCAAATCTTCGTCGTTAATTTCAAGTGCAGAATAAGGGTTCTCAGAAATTATCGAATTTTCTATTTGATTGATTATTTCAGAATGTTTGATGTCAGTGAAGACGCTTTCAAAATCTTCAATCTGTTTTATAAAGAAATTAAACTTGATAATTTCAGCAAGCCTGAAGTTTTGAATTTCCACCAAGTTTTCGTAAATCTCATAGACTTGCTCGGAGAGTTTTTTAAAACTTGATAAACTCTTCAAGACCTCGAGGAATTTAAGGTATTTTTCGCTGTATTCAGGTAAAGAAAATTCAAAATCAATAAAAGTCTTTGTTTTTTCAAAGTGTTCAAGTATTTCTTTGCAGTGTCTCAGTGGGATTTGCAAGAAATCGAGAATAGCTCTGACGTCAAACTCTGACAGTTCTTTTTTCAATTCGCTGTCGCAAAGTTTTAAAATTGTTAAAGATGCAAGCACGATTGGGTTCTGAATAATTTTTTCGCTGCCTGATAGAAAAACCACATTCGCAGAACTGTTCATGCTTTCTTTCAGCGAGAATTTGAGCATATCGTCAATGACAGGAGTTACAATAGCCATATCAGAAGGCTTTACCCCGTTATCAAGCAGCCTTTTTATCTCACTCACACCAACATCAAGCATCTGCGCGCGTTTTGAAAATGAAAACAATGAAAAATTGTTCAATTTTGAGCTTTTTTGTTCAACAACATTTTCCAAAATTGTCTGAGCATCAAGCGCTAATCGAGTCTTAGTCGGTAATGATAGAATTAACCCCTCACCCTGCCCTCTCCCCCAAGGGGCGAGGGTTGTTTGATCACCAAACGCCGTAGTATAAATTGTCTCTAAAATCGCCTCAATATTTTTCGTAATATCAGAATTATAAAACCGTAAAATTTTATACCCTTCACCTTCAATGAAATTTTGCCTTTCCTTATCGTGCTCGATTTGTACTTCTTTTAGATGCCCAGAGCCATCTATTTCAATAACTAATTTTTTTTCAAAACAAGCGAAATCTACAATATATTTTCCAATTGGAACTTGCCTTCTAAATTTTAAATCACAAAACTGTCTATCTCTCAACAAAAACCACATGATTTGTTCAGGTTCTGTTGTATTTTTTCTTAATTCTTGTGCCTGACTCAATGTTTTTTTTGAATAAATTCGAGAAACATTAAATTTCTCTCCCTCGCCCCTTGGGGGAGAGGGCAGGGTGAGGGGTGCATTAAACAATTTTTCAAACTCGAAAACTGCCATTTTATCTGCGCTCAAATATCCTGAGCGGCTTGCGCCTAGTTCGTCGTAGGCTATAAAAACATCCTTTAACTGTGGCGCTAAAAATTTGATAAAATCCAAACAAATCGGGGTGATTTCGTCTGCGTCATCCACAATCAAATACTCTATTTTTGAAAAATAGTCACTATGTTCGTATATATAATTAAAAATCAAACTCTGTCTTAAATAGTCCAAGCCACGGGATTCCAGCGTCCTTTTTTTGAACTCATCAATCGCTTTTTTCGCATCTGGTGCAAAACTTTCTTTTAATACTTCTTCTGAGCGCCATCTTACATCTTCATCGGACAAATGGTTTTGTACAATCAAGGAATAACGCCTAAAAAGCTGGTGGAGCAGTGATTTTTTGGAGTTGTAGCCTTCAAATTTAATATCAGAAATAATCTCTCTCATAATAAATTGAGAAACCTCAAGCCCTGTGAGATTAGGAATAATCTTTGTATTATGTTCGTCAGCAATTTTGTTTTCTATTTGCGCCCAATTGTCAGAAATAGTATTGTAAACCAAACCGAAAAACGAATAAATCTGTAATTTTTCAACCGCATCAACGGTCAATTTTTGGAGTGTTTCTTGGATAAAATGATTTTTTTTATTGGAATTTTGCAAAATAACAAGGATTTTTGAACTGCCCACGCCTGAATTCAAAAGCTCTGAGTATTTCTCCACCAGCTTCTGCGTCTTTTCGCTCGATATAGAACCTTGTAATAACATAACTCTCCTTGAGTTCATTTTATCTTTTCAAGCAAAATTTACAAGTAGAAGGGGGATTAAAAATAAGCGACCAGCCTAATCTTCTTTAACAGAACCATCAACCCCTGTGGGGCCCCAAGATCTATTCTGTTTGTTGTATTGCTTATTCACAGAAGATGACTGCGTCTTCATCTCTTTTAATCTTTTTTTAAAGGCCTGCTTTTTCTTTTTCTTATCGGTCCTTACCGCTTTTTTTTCCGCATGCCTTTTCTTTTTTATCAGTTTGTTGTCTCTTTTTTCATCCGCATAAACTTGGGTCGGGTTTACAACACCTGATTGAACAATCTTGAACCCGTTCGTGCTCACTTTTGCCCCTGCTTCAAATAAAGAAACTAACTCCGTTCTCTCTCCGTTACAATCTATGCTCCAATTACCTAAAAAATTTGGCTTCTTACCCGTGTAAGCATAAGCTGAAACGATTATTCTATCGGGATTTTGCGCGTCGAATCCAAGTGGATAGATATCCCAGCGTTTTTCGTCAAGATTTAACGCCGCAGCATTTTTCCAGTAAAATCTTATCGCATCTCGAACTTCTGAAAGGTTTCTTTTTGTCTGAGTGTTAAAATCGTACACCCACAAATTCGTTTTCCAAATCCCGTCGTTGGCGCTACCTATTTTTTCTTTTGCAATTAATTTTGACCCGTCAGATGAAAAATCAATCGGCGTCATCGTTCTAAAAATATATTTTTCACTGACATTTTTTTCGGTCGACAAAATCGGTTCAGGAATTCTCTTAACAATATTTGCCATCTGGATTCTCTCAACATCAGGCAAGCTTTTGTCTAAAGGAATCACAAACAAATCTCCAGCCGTACACTGATTGCTCACATAATAATAAACAACCGGATACACCAGAAAATCTCGGTTTGGACATGTTATCGCCGTGCCGTTCTCTTGACGGTCGAATTTGAAGCGCCTGTCAAGGTGCAACTCAGCAGTTCCCGGCGGATTGTTATAGCGCGTAAGCTTATAAGTAGGCTGCGGAACGTATTTCATCTTGATATCTCGAGGAAGTTTATAAGGAGTAATTACCTTTTCCGAATTCGGCACATCTTTGGACAGATTCTCGTATTCTTCCTTCGTCATAAACCCTGATTCAGGCAAAAGACTGCGCTCGTATTTTTCTTTTTCAACTGCGCGCAAAACTTTTTGCTGATATTTGTATTCTTCTTGCGGAGTATTGGGCTGGCCGTTTTTAGCAAACACCGAGTTTGACGACATTCCCATTTGACATAAAACTATTAAAAAGAGTAAAAGGAGCTTTTTACTTCCCATTTACACTAAACCCTCTTTCATAGCCATAATGGCCGCTTTTGTTCTATCATCAACGTATAATTTCTGTAAAATGCTGTGCACATGAGCCTTTGCGGTTGCTCTTGTTATGAAAAGTCTATCCGCGATTTGAGGGTTAGAAAGCCCTTCGACAATCAACGACAAAACTTCCATTTCGCGCTCAGTAAGCCCGTAAGTATTTTTACCAGCTTTATAATTTATTTCGCCAGTCGCAACCGGAGTCGGATTATGTTTTTGGATACTTGATAAAACCAATCTTGCAATCGCAGGATCAATCCAAGCCGTACCGTCACTGACGGCCTTAATGGCGTTAGTTGTCTGCTCAGGTGATGAGCCTTTCATAATATAACCGTCTGCTCCAGCCTTAAAGCTTGCAAACACATCGTCTTCGCTTTCTCTAGAGGTGAAAATCAATATTTTACTATCAGAACCGCTTTCTTTAATTCTTTTTGTCGCTTCAATCCCGTCAATATTAGGCAAACCGATATCCATCAAAATAACGTTAGGCGAAAATTCTTTAGCCATCTCAACGCCTGTGATACCATCTTCTGCCTCAGCAACAAGTTCGATTCCTTCAGCTTTTTCAAGCACCAAGGAAAGCCCCATTCTAGTCATTGTATGGTCTTCAACCAGTAGTACTGTTATATTGCTCATAAAATACCTTTCATTTCTATTTGATTAATTCTTTGCTCGGAACTTTGACCCCTGTAAGCAGAAACGAAAATTCGCTTCCCTTGTTCACTTTGCTTTCGAGCCAAATTTTTCCGTTGTGTGCTTCGATTATTTGTCTTGAAAGATACAATCCTAAGCCCGTTCCTGTAGAACGTTTTTTGCTTGTACCTTGAGAAAAACGCTTGAACAAATTAGGAATATCTTCTGCAGGAATCCCGTTTCCGTTATCCGCGACAGAAAAAATCACATCTCCATTTTGTTCTCTGACTTCAATACAAATCTTGCCGCCAAGATTTGTATAATTGATTGCGTTTCCGCATAAATTTGTAATAACTCGTCTGATTTCGCCTCTATCAGCTGATATGGTCAAATCATCCTGAGCGCTAAATACCAAATTAAATTCGATATTTTTGTTTTTTGCCAAAGGCTCTAATTCTCTAAAAGACTGAGAAATCAAATCTTTTAACAAGAAATTCGTTTTGCACAAGTCAAGTTTGCCGGCTTCGTATTTATAAACTTCCAAAAGCGCATTGACCAGCCCCAACAAATCCTCGTTGCTTTTTTGCATAGTGGATAAAAGTATTTTTTGCTTCTCTTCAAGATTGCCCAAAGAGCCGTCTAAAAAGAATTTTAGTGTCTGAATGGCAGCTAAAAGCGGAGTTCTCAAGTCATGCGTCAAAGTCGCAACAAAATCATCCCTCAGTCTTTCCATCTCTTTTTGGATTCTTACATCTCTGATAACACCGACGAATTTGTTCACTTTTTCTGTTTCATCAGGCGTAATACTTGCAAAACTAATCTCGACAGGGATTTTTTTATCTCTTAGAGAGTTTAAAATATAGCAATCCCTCAAAAATACGTCTTTATTCGCTTTTAAGGATTCTTTAAAATCTTTTTTGTTCTCACAATGAGTAATGTTTGAAAAATTCATTTTCACAAGGTTTTTTTCTGAAAGCCCAACCATGTTTTCACAAGTCGGATTGACCTGTTCGATATGCCCGTCTTCGTCAATAACGATAATCCCATCCGCGCAGTAGTTGATAATTCCCGCCAACTTTGAGTTTGTTCGTGTCAAATCCGCCGTTTTTTGGGCAACAATATCTTCTAACCCATGAGAATACACTTCCAATTGAGATTTAGCGACTTCTAGTTCACCGATTTTTTGCCTCAATTCACTCAACAAATAACTTCTCTCAACCCCGTTTTTGATATTCATAATCAAATCGTCGTTGTCCCAAGGTTTTTCGATATATTTGTAAAGCCCAACTTCGTTAATCGCCCTGATTGCGTTTTCTTTATCTGCGTAACCTGTGAGTAAAATCATGCTCACTTCGGGGTAAAGTTGTTTAGCCACAGACAAAAATTCAAACCCATTCATTTCAGGCATCAAAAAGTCTGACAAAATCAAGTCAGGTTTTTCAAGCTTTAAAAATTCGATGGCTTCTTTGGGATCGTTAAAATAGTGCATATTCGAAAATCCCTCTAACTTAAAGAGTGTTTTCAAACTGGATGTGACTATTTTATCGTCGTCAACAACGACTATCTTACTCGATTTCATCTTATCCCCATTAATATCTTCAACATATTCGATACTAATAGCTTAACCCATGTTGAAGAATAGGACAAATTGTTAACAATATCGCAATATACAACTAAATGAAATTTCTATGGTTAACTCTTTCATCAGGAAAAATTCCCATTGCCTCGAACAAATATTTTGCGGACAAATTCGGGTTTTTTTCTTTCAACTTTGCCAATTCATCCAAAATTCGATTATTGTTGACAAACGCGCAAGCATTACAAGTTTTTATAGGATTAAACTTCGGCTGAAATTTCCCGTCAAGATAATCAGCATAACTCAATGGACCGTTTGGTGCCAAGTTGAAGTCAGCTGGAAATCCTTTGAGAATATTTCCTGATTCATCTCTGTTGAGCATGTAACAATCGCAAGGAGCTACCTCGCCGCTTGCTAGAAGAAACGGTCTGATTTTTGATTGAGGGCAGTGGCCTAAAACGGCTGGTTCTGGCAATTTTGTCTGAACGAAAAATCTCGAATCGTTAAGTTTATCTAAAAACTCACCCAGTTCGTCATATTTACTTTTTTGAATAGTCTCATCCAAAGAGCAATCTGGGACGACTCTTACATACTTTGCATCCAGATTATTTGCAACTTTTTGTATTTGCATAAATGAATCCATGTTTTGCTTTTGATAGACCAACGAAAGCCCTATGTCACCCTTCGCCTTAGGGACTTTGACCTCTCTCAATTTATCACCAACGAAATTCAAGCTTATTCTAATCCAAGAAAATTTATCCCAAACGCCAATTGGTTCTTTTCCTGCCATATTATTTGTGCCGTTTGTAATTAAGGCTGTTTCCAAATTGTTTTCGTCAAGCCAATTAACGAGTTTATTAAATTGCGGATAAAAAGTAGGTTCTCCACCACCGGTAACGATTGCCGCCTTAAGCCCGCGCTCTTTTAGCATCAAAACAAAATCCTGAATGGTTTCCATATCAAGAAACTTGCTCTTGTCGCGATTGTCCTGATTGCAATAACTGCAATCCAAATTACATTTGTTCGTTGGCGCAATATGAGCTGATATTACCCCTTTACCATTTTTGCTCAACATATTATCTATATGATTCGGGTGAAAAACAAATTTATTTCCTCGAGACGTATAGCTCAAGGCTTTTTCCGATATTCTAATTGGACTAGCCATATTTACCTTTTAAACATTTTTCTAAATTGAAGAAGCTTCTTTTCCTAAAACTTCCGGTTTAATTACGCCAAGTTTAACAAATATTTTTGCGTAATCATAAATTGGTCCACCTTGTTGTAACCAACTAAAATCTGCATTTACTGAAAGCTTAACCGCTTTTGAAAAGTTAGATTTATTTTCATATAATTTAATAGCGTCTATCAATGCATCAGAGAAATTAGATGCATTCTCCTGTAAAGCATTTCCGCTGTGGTGTCTTGGTACAAATTTTGAGAAAATAGCATTCACTTTATTAATATAGCCATGGGTTAATCCGCCTGTTTCGGTAACGATGGGAACCGCTCCGCTGAAGTTGCTGATTTGCTTGTGAACAAGTCCACAAGGTTCAAACCAACTTGACATGATTGAGAAATCTGACATCAATTTAGCTCCGTCATATCTGCCGGGTTCTGAAAAGAGATTTGCGAACACAATTCTTTTTGCAGCTTCAGGATTAGTCTTTGCCAATTCTTCTTTGACTCTCAATAAAGGTTCGATATATTTTCTGTCCCCTGCACCTTGAGCGTAAAATACAGGATAATTTTTACCTGTATATTTTTGATAAAATTCTCTTATGCTCTCCGCAAATATATCTAAGCCCTTTTGCTCAACAATTCTACCCGCAGTTGCAAATATCGGAGTATTTTCATCAACTCCTGTCAAATCTGTTAAATCAGGACGCTCAATTTTCATAGGGTTATGAAGCCCATTTGAATTTCTTGCCAAATCTATTTCTGATATAACTTTATTTATGTAAGATTTTTTATTGTGGTTATGCCAAGCCAAAACATCGTCACCTTGATTTAAGACTTTAAAAGAATTTTCAGGAAGGTTTAAACCTTTTTCTTTGCTTTGAAGGGTTTTTATTTTTCCCTTCGTCAAAGTGTTAGCAAGTTTATCAGAACCGTTTGTAATCCCTATCATGGTAGGATTATCCGCTTTAATCAAATTTGAATCAATTCCGTTTTGTTTTGCTATAAATTTAAGGTTCTCAATATCTGAGAATTCATGCAATCTTGCTCTAAATTTAAACAATGGCTGTGCTGCGCCGCCAAATCCGCCGTCTGTAGCAATTTCGTCCGCGTAGTATTTAGGTCCGGAAACAGGGACGATATAATCTGAATAATTGGCAGCCATAATCTGCGGATGAAGATTTTCATTATCGAACAATCCGTTAAGAATATTACCTGGCAAGCCAAATTGGCCGTTAATACTTGTATTTGGAACATGTGAATTTGCGACAATCTTTGCTGAGTGCTCACCGAACATTATGTTCAATAGTTTGTCTTGCGAGTGCCAAACATTTCCAGTCAAGCCAGCGTTATGCAAAATAGTAACAATCGGCGTGTTCTTAATGCTTTCTGCTTTTTGAGACTCCATGCCATAGAATTTTCTTGCCGTTGTCAGTTGTCTAACCATTGCTGATATTGGTCCGGTTTGCCAATCATTTCCCACAATCAAATCCGTTCTCAAAGGAACCTTGCTGTTTGAAGTATCCAGCATATGTTCGTAGAAAAATTTAGAGAAATAAACAAATCTTTCTGTTTCACCCGCTGAAATTGCATTGTTGGCATAAATATCTTTTTTAACAGTATCAATAGGAATATCTAATTTAAATTTGTCATTGTCATAAAACACGTATTTGATTTTTGTAGAGACTTTTCTTCCGTTTTCACTCTGTTCAATTTTTAGCAAATCATTTTCAAAAAACCCTTTTTCTTGAATTGCCTTATCGACAGTATCTAAGAACTCTTCATCAAAATTTTTCGAAACAGATTCATAATCTAATTCGCTGTGAATTTCTGTCATGAAGATTCTGACTTTTTCTTTCGTTTTATTTTTATCTGTATAAATAGTCGGCTCAATCTCATCAATCAGCTGTAATTTTCCAAGTACTTGTCTGTCAGGAGCGCCGTTATTCTCAAACGATTTTACATAATTATAAAGCCCAGTCTTATGATCCTTTTCCAAAGAATAATGAATCCCATTCGCGACTTCGCCTCTATATAATGGGGTATCAATAACAATTTGAACTTTTTGTTTGCCGTTAATAAGCGCTGCCAAATTTTCAGCTACTTCTTTTGGAACAATTGCCATACCGCCAGTGCTCGTAAACGGCACCACTTCTGCAGTCGGAACTCTAATCATTATATTATCTGAATGGTTGATAGGATGAGGCATCACGCCCAATATTCTTTTTGCAGATTCGCTTCTTAAATCATGCTCTAGCATACCATTTTGAGATGACACTTGATTATAAACATCTGCAAGGTTAAGAACTTTATTGTTTACCATGACAGGAGAAACAAAATCTATTCCGGGAACTGCTTGCATAACCGGATGATGCTCTATCACTACAGAAGCAGGATTTGCCTGTACTGCCGCTGCTCTGGCTTGTTCGGAAACTCCTGCGATTTGACCATCTTGCCATTTGCCTAAATCAACGGTGTCTTGTTTTGCTATTTTTTTATTTTCCTCAACGACGTTTTTCAAATCGCCGATTTGTTCATTTACAGTTTTTGTAATATCAGTTTTTAATGTTTCAACTTTTTCAGAAACTACGTCGCCTATCTTTTTAACTAAGTCGCTGTCTTCTGTGATATTAGAAGGTTTTGCTTCTTTAAGTTCTTTCAAGGCCTTTGATATTTTACCATTTTTAGCGGCCAATACAACAACTGCACCCATCGACAACAAGGCAGCACCTGCACCAACATAAGAAACTGTTTTTGCAGTTTTCAAGGCCTGCTGATCTGGAGTTAAATTATTTGGTACAAAAACATCGGGAGGAGTCGGAGTCACAGACGGCTGATTTTTTGGTGCAGAAATAGAGCTCGTTGCGAAATTTTGTTGCAACAGACTTGGGGTGTTTGCTCTGAAATTAATTTTTTGCACGCTAAGCACGTTTAGTTCCTTCTGATATTTTGCTATTTACTATTTTTCTTATTATTAGAGACCTTGCATGTAAATTAAACCCTGTGAAAATTTTTTTTGCTACTCATGAGGCAAAATGTCGAAAAACATTAATATATTTTTACAATTGCTCAAAATCCACGCTAATCGCACCAAAAAGGAGCAAATTTTGCTCAATTTTAGTTTTTTATTCGTATTTTTAATGCAGAAACTGTGGTTTTTTGAAGAAACCTAACTTAACTCTCTTCTAATAGGTGCTCTCATATGATTATCTAACCATGAACATTATTGCCCAGTCGATTAGCCAATTGGCTAATTTTTCATGCAAATCCGTTAGTAATCTATGTTTATTTGAGAGAACTGAATAATCTTATTTTTTCCGCGTTTTTTTGCGTTATACAAAGCATGTTCCGCGTATCTGACTATTGTATTAGAATCTTCGTCAACATTTTCAAGACAAGGATATGTAGAAATACCGCCTGAAATTGTTATCGGATGTCTTTCTTCTTCACCAGCAGGGATGAATTCCATTTTTTCTATGTCACGTCTGAAACGTTCTGCGAATAAAAATGCATTTTCTTCCGCTGTGTTTGGCAATACCAACAAAAATTCTTCGTCGCCGTATCTTGTCAAAACGTCTTCTTTTCTGATTAGAGATTTCAATTTGTCAGCTAAAGAACGAAGCAACACATCGCCCCAGTCATAGCCGTACATATCATTTACAACTTTGAAGAAGTCGATATCAAACAACAAGCAAGAAAGCTGCGTTTTATAACGTTTTGCACGAGAAATTTCTGCGTCTAAACGCTCGTGAAGATACTTTCTGTTGTGCAACCCTGTCAACTCGTCAGTTGTAGTTGCAAGAGACAATGTTTCTTTTAATTCTTTTATTTTCAATAACGCCTTTGCTCTAATAAGCAATTCGTCAGGGTTTACAGGAGCGTTAATAAAATCGAATCCTTCTGCTCTCACTGTAATATCAGTAAATACAGGTCCAACAAAAAGAATTGGACAAGAAAATTTTGTAGTCATCAAAACATCTTTATAACTTACGCCCGATTCAACAATTATCAAACTCGGATTTAACAAAGAATATTCTTTCATCTGTGATTCAGATTCAACTCTTACGCTTACGTCATCAATCTTGGACAATACTTCTGTCAAAGCTGATTTTGATTGAGTCGAATAAATAACTATGTTTCTCATGTGCCTCTCCTTTATTATTTATCTTTATTCTAACAGAACTAAATAAAATTACAAGAATGTAAAGAAAATTTCTTCTCAATCCCCATTTGCCCTATATCCGGCAATATGCTAGTATTATTAAAAGTGGAGGTGATTGATAGTGGATAACTTTTTGAAATTTTTGTTTGTTTGCGTGTTTGTGGGCTTGCTTATGCGCGTTTTTCCTCACCTTACCAAAGTTAACGGGTACAACACAAAAGCGATTCCTGAATCTACCGTAAATTATCTAAAAACATCCGCCCAATATGCGCCTTATTACAGCGCCAATAAAAAATTTGTCATTTACTACACCGGGATGGATTGTCCATACGGTCAGGCGTTTGCAAACGTAGTCACAGCAATCGCACAAAGCCAGAAGTATCAACAAAGTTATAACTTCAGCGCGACAACGATTTCCGGAAATTCGCTTCAAAAAGAATTCGCCACAGTAAAAGAGGCCAAAGCAGACGGAAAGTTTATGGACCTTTGCCAGCAATTTTGCATAGTCAACCCGACTAAAGGCGCCATATATTCAATCAACGGAATTGGAGATGAAGAAATGAGAAAATTACCAGATATATTTAAAAGCCTAAAAGACTGGTAAATAGGTTTAATCTTCTCTCATATCAAGTTTGTTATACACCTGCGAGTTTATTTCGCCACCTATTAAAAGAAGTAATGACGTGTAATACAACCAAACCATAAGCATTGCGAACGCACCGATTGTACCGTAAACGCGGTTGTACGTGTGTAAATTGTTCACATAAATCGAGAAACCCCAAGAGCCGACAAGCCAAAAAATACAGAAAAATAACGTACCCGGAAGCGTGCTTTTTCTCTTCAATTTCTCATCACCTTTCAAATCAGGTAAAATATAATAATTGATAAGCGCCATGATGTAAAGCGCCAAAAATGCAACTGGCCATCTTAATGTCAAAAGCGTTACCGCAAAAGCATGCGAAATACCTACGTAATTAACCAAAAAGGCGATAATGACCTTCCCGAAAATAATTAAGTTTATACTTAAAAAAAGCATAAATGTATTAACAAAAACCATAATGATTGAAAGCAGTCTTGTATAAACAAAAGAACGAGTCTCTTCGACCTTATAGGCTCTATTCAATCCTTTCAAGACAACAGCAACTGCGTTTGAAGTCAAAAACAGAGTAACAATAAGCCCAACTGCAGCAATCAAGCCACCTTTTGAGAAAATCATAACTTCGGTTAAAACTGTGTGAATTAAATTCATCGAATCAGAAGGAATAACGCTTGAAAGAAAAAGCAAAACAGGGTTCATAAAAGATTTATTCCCCATCCAGCCAAATATTGCCATCAAAAACAACATCGCAGGAAAGATTCCAAGCATAAGCATGAAGCCCATTTCAGCAGCCATGCCTGAAAAATCGTTATCTATAACCGCCTTGGCAACGTGCTTTGGATATCTTACCAATCTACTCATTAGCTTCCTTATTGATTTCGGCCAAAAGTTTCTTGACTGATTCGTCACAAGAAGCCTTTACCGTGCATCCAGCGGCAAATTTATGACCGCCACCGCCGAATTTCGAACAAACTTCAGCGATATCAAGCTCTTTGCTTCTCATAGAAATCTTACAAATTTTTGTGTCAACTTCTTTTACAACAAACGAAACATCTGTTGAAGAAATTGCTCTGAGTGCTTCTGCGATTCCATCTGTCGCGTCATCACCTACGCCGAATTTTTCTATATCTTTTTTATAAACAATTGTATAAGCGATTTTTTCATTCGCTGAAAAAACAGCTTTGCTTACGCAGTAACTTTGAAAAAGCACGACTGCTCTTGATTTTGATTCATAACATTTTTTATAGAGTTTTTTCGGATTAATCCCCATCTCTGTGAGTTCTGCAGCAATCTTAAAAACTTCTGCGTTTGTATTTTCAAACCTGAATCCGCCTGTATCAGTCAAAATCGCAGTGTAAACACAAGTTGCAGTGTCTAAATCGATTTGCCAATTAAGGTTTTTCATTATCTTATAAAGCACTTCTCCGCTTGAACTCGCGTGCGGTTCAACGATAGCCAAAGAGCCGTAATTATTATTTGTTCTGTGATGGTCGATGTTCACAGAGAACTTAGCTTTCTCAAAAAGAACCTGCGCATCAATCAATCTGTCAATAGAGGCAACGTCAACAGCAACGACAAGATCATATTCTCTAGATTTGTCAAACATATCAAGGGTTTTGACTTCGCCAATGTTTGGCAAAAATTCGTAAACTTTTGGCAATTTTGACAAAATAAGCATTTCTGCTTTTTTCTTATAATTTTTTTGAATTGCCAACTGCAAAGCACACATAGTACCCAACGTGTCCCCGTCTGGGTTTACGTGGGAGATGATTAGTATGTTTTTGGAAGCTTTTACGACTTCGTCAAATTCTTGACATTTTTTTTGATATGTTTCCATTTTCCCCAGCTTTAATGTTATAATTATTGACAGATTTAATTTTAACACAAACGGAGTGAAAAGGAATTTTAATGCCCAAAAAAATCCTCTATACCGATTTTGAAGAAGTAAGCAGCATTGTTGAGAATATGCTGACTTCAAAAGATTACAAAAGAGCTGTAACAAGAAGCAACTTATACAAGTTTTGGGATAAAATTGTCGGAAAGAAATTTTCGGACAAATCCAAGCCTTATTCGATGGTGGGCAGCGGAATACTTGTCATTGCCTGCGCTAACTCGTCCATTGCACAAGAACTTATGCTTCAAAAGCCTCAGATTCTGGCAAAATTCCAACCGTATTTGAAATCTTTGCACTTAAAAGTTAACGACCTAAAATTCGACCAAAAAAAGTGGGCAGAAGTAAGCGACTAAAAAATTGTTAAATTAAGTTAACTTCTTTTAATCAAACTGTCAATTTATTTTTTGATGCGTTTTAAATCCACTATGGACGTCATAAAAACCGCCCCAGCATTAATAAGAAAACCCTTCTTTACTGGAATTACAAAGCCCGTAAAGCCTTTTGTGGCGCCTAAAAGCAATTGCACAAACCTAAACAATGCGCCTTTAAAAAACCTGAACCCTGCGTATTTTCACCCGTCATTCTGCGCTAACCCACTAAAATTAAAAGACTTTGATGATTTATTGAATTTTGCATTAAAAAATCCTGAAAAAATAACCGAAGAAACAGAAAACAAATTACTTCATATTTTTAATGACGAGGCGAAGATTTCAAGAAAAAATTATATCAACAGAGGCGCAATAGGGAAAGTATATGGGTTCAGCAACGATTTTGTTTTCAAAAAGGATTCAATGTACAGAAAAATTGCACTTCCCTTTTCCAGATGCAGAATAAACCCAGAAAACATCAACAAAGATTTGGATATTTATTACGGTAGCGAAGTTGCAAATATCGGGAGCGCAAAAATCTTACAAAATGCCGACCCTGAGAAAAGGGCAACGATTTTGGGTGCTCCGATTAACAAATTCATCTTTGACAGCACTGTAATCTGGTATTACAAAAGAAAAAAATTCGCTCAGAAACTTGCAGCTATGCCTCAAGAAGCTTTTGACAAAGTTGCAAAAAACTTTGACGTGTTAAACAAAAGGGGATCAAGTACCGATGAACACTACGCCTTTGATTTTTATAACCCCAACAATTTTTTACTTTTAGATAAAGAAATTAGAATTGTCGATGAACTTGATAGAACAAGTGAGCGTAACGTAAACAATATCGGCGGAATGTTGGCTGCGTTTATAACCCAAATGAGTGCCCACGTAAATGCCAAACCAAGTGCCGAACTCTTGCCTGCGAGAAGAGAAATCATGAAAAAATGTTTTCTTGCAACAGAAAAAGCCCAACTGCCTATAGATTGGGATTCATACGACAGAGGGGGTGTAAGTCGAGTGTATAGTTTGATAAAAATCAAGCGCCAGCCAGGCGAACTGCTCGCCAAACTCAAAGAATTTAGAGCAACCATTCCAGATATGACCGAGCGACTCAAAGCAGTCGAAGAATATATTGACGAGCTAAAATAAAATTATAAAATTCGTTGGATAAAGAAAACCCACTAAAGACGCCTCACAGAGGTTTCGTGTGGGGGTAAATGTTAATAAAAAATAAATTTTAATGACTTTTGAAAAATAAACCTTAAAATGAGAATGTGAGTCAATATTTTTTGTGCAGAGCACATCCTTGAAATATAAAAAGTAGGTTGGGTTTTTAATCCAACATCATCAATTATTTGGAGTCATCATGCAAAATTTTAACAAATTTACAAATTATTCGCAGGAAATTTTATCTGCGGCGCAAAACATTTCCACCTCTTACAAAAACTTTGAACTTCAGCCCGAACACATTTTACTGGCTATGATTAAAGACGTAGAAGGTGTTTCAGGCGATTATCTAAAAGAGCTTAATCTTTTGAACCAAGATTTTATCAACAAAGTTGTGAGCGCGATTAAAAATTATCCGATTGTATCTGGCCCAACCAATACCCAACAACTTTACCTTTCCAACAGCACCAACGAGTTACTAGACTTGGCGGATGCACAATCCATCGAATTGAAAGACGATTTTATAAGTATTGAGCACATTTTGCTTGCAATGACAAAACTTAATCACAATGTTCAAAAAATGTTATTGGATTCCAACGTAAACACAAATTCGGTTTTAAAAGCTATGAAAAAAGTACGAGGTAACAAAAAAGTGGATAATAAAGACGCAGAAGAAATGTACAAAGCACTTGAAAAATATTCAACCGACCTTACGGATTTGGCTAAAAAGGGAAAACTTGACCCCGTAATCGGCCGTGACGAAGAGGTGCGCAGAATTATCCAAGTTTTAAACCGCAGAACAAAAAACAACCCTTGCCTAATCGGTGAACCAGGCGTGGGTAAAACGGCTATTATCGAGGGCTTGGCCCAAAGAATAGTCCGTGGCGACGTTCCTGAAAGCTTGAAAGAAGTTAAACTAATCTCGCTTGACATGGGTGCATTAATTGCCGGCGCGAAATTCAGAGGCGAATTTGAAGAACGATTGAAAGCCGTTTTGAAAGAAGTCGAAGATTCAAACGGACAGATTGTAATGTTCATCGACGAAATTCACACGGTTGTGGGTGCTGGTGCTACAGAAGGTTCCATGGACGCAGGCAACTTGCTCAAACCTATGTTAGCACGCGGAGTTTTGAGAACAATCGGGGCAACAACGATTAACGAATACAGAAAATACATAGAAAAAGACCCTGCGCTCGAAAGACGTTTCCAACCGGTTTTGATTGGCGAACCGAGCGTTGAAGACACAATCAGTATATTAAGAGGGCTAAAAGAAAAATACGAAGTTCACCACGGGGTGAGAATTTTGGATTCTGCCTTGATTCAGGCTGCTAAACTTTCTGACAGATACATTACTGACAGATTTTTACCCGACAAAGCAATCGATTTGATTGACGAGGCGGCGTCTTCTTTAAGAATCGAAATCGACAGTATGCCTGAAGAAATCGACACAATGCTAAGACAAAAGATTCAATTAGAAATCGAAAGAGAAGCGCTCAAAAAAGAGAGCGGCGAAGAAGTTGAAGCAAAAATTGCTGATATTTCAAAACAGATTGACGAATTTGAAAAGAAAACCAATAAATTAAAAGAACAATGGACTAAAGAAAAAAGCGTTATCACTGAAGAAGCCTCTACTAAGGAAGAAATCGAACAGGTTAGACAAAAAATTGAGGAAGCTGAAAGAAATACCGATTTGCAGGTAGCGGCAGAACTCAAATACGGCAAGCTTCTCGAGCTTGAAAAAAAACTGGCTCAATGTCAGAAAAAAGAACGCAAAAGCAACCAGCTTTTGAGAGAAGAAATTAATGATGAGGATATCGCCAATGTTGTGAGCAAGTGGACTGGTATTCCTGTCAATCGCTTAATCGAAAGCGAGATGCAGAAGCTTATTCATATGGAAGAAGCACTTCACAAGCGCGTGGTAGGTCAAGATGAGGCTGTAGAAGTTGTTTCTGACGCGATTCGACGCGCACGCTCAGGGCTTAAAGACCCGAAAAGACCGATTGGAACATTCCTTTTCTTAGGACCTACTGGCGTGGGCAAAACTGAGCTTGCGAAGTCTTTGGCTGAATTTATGTTCAATGATGAAGATGCGCTTATTCGAATTGATATGAGTGAGTATATGGAAAAGCACAACGTTGCAAGACTAGTTGGTGCGCCTCCGGGGTATGTCGGGTATGAAGAAGGCGGTCAGCTAACTGAAAAAGTCAGACGTAAACCTTATTCAGTAGTGCTTTTTGACGAGATTGAAAAGGCTCACCCTGATGTGTTCAATATTATGTTACAGATTTTCGATGACGGGCGTTTGACTGATTCTAAGGGAAGAACGGTTGATTTCAAAAACACTGTGATTATAATGACATCGAATATTGCGAGCGACTTGATTCTCGAAGGTACTTTGAGTTCAGCTGGTAATTTTGAGGCTGTTAAGAATGACGTTATGAGTGTTTTAAAATCGCGCTTTAAGCCTGAGTTTTTGAACAGAATTGATGAGACTATTTTCTTCAAGGCGTTGAGCCTTGGACAGTTGTCAGCGATTGTGGACATTCAGGTTGAGTATTTAAAAGGCTTGTTGAAAGAGCATGAGATTGAGCTTCAAATTACAGAAGAAGCGAGAGAGTTCCTTGCAAGACAAGGTTTCAACCCGATTTACGGTGCGAGACCGCTTAAGAGAGTAATAAGACAACTGATAGAAAACCCTCTGTCCAAACTGTTGCTATCGCAAAAATTCTTGAGAGGCGACAGCCTGATTGTAGACGTAGAAAACGAAGAACTGCAGTTCATCAAAGAAAAGAAATAAAAACAAACTATTTTTGACGGTGGGATAGCAATCCCACCCTACGTTACCAACAAAATGCCATTAAAACATAAATAGTGTAGCCGGAAAGTTTTTGCCTAACTTTTTACAAAAAAGTTAGAAAAGACCCAAACACAAAAAGCTTTCGCACAACCTAACCGCCAATTGAGCCGAAGAAATTCGCAAGAATTTGTTTGGTTCAATCGGCGGAATCACTAATACTACTGAATCGGCAAATAAATCTCAGTTAGCAAATCTTCTTCTTTTGTATTGACAGGCGAATTTAAATAAACTTCAAACATAGGTAAATCTCTTGATTTATAATCATTGCTCGACAACCACTCCCCACAAATTGCTTGATACAAAGTACCAAGCTCTTTATAAGAACCTTTATGCAAAAATACCGCATATTTTCCGCCTTCAATTGTTTGGATATTAACGTTTCCCTCAGTTGAAACAACTTTGGTTAAAGTTATACAGGCATCATACCTACATTCTGCTTCAGGAGTTATATAAGGATTATCATAG